>ERZ1106951.816-NODE-816-length-30209-cov-3.647377_pt1 | contig 30209 bp, 25 predicted proteins | sample MGYA00403676_ERZ1106951 | MGnify/ENA primary metagenome ERZ1106951 (study PRJEB35170, sample SAMEA104062398) | human gut metagenome | biome: human gut; feature: human-associated habitat; material: faeces | place: Denmark | collected 2012-04-23 ...
GATCGTAGAAAAGAGATTTTTAAATGTAGCATTGTTTTTGCTTCTATGCAGTCTGTGGTGTATTCTGGATTCGGGAATTTACCAGATGTATGGCAGTCAGAATGCAGCAGGAACGTTGGTATCCTTTTATGCGTTTATGACGATGCCTGTTCCCATGCTGTTATTTGTACAAAATACAGTGAGTGAAAGTGTAAGATGGATACCGCAGGTCTGGATTTTTCTTCTTTATGCAAATGCTGTTTTACAGGGATTCTTGTATTTTCTGTTTAGGATTCCTTTTATAGACATGTTATTTATCACACATCTTTTATTATTTACGGGGGTTGTGTCTATGATTCTTCTTTTGTGGAAAGAGTATCGGAAAACGCAGGAGAAGGAAGTAAATCTCTGTCTAAAGGCATTTGGTGTATTAGGGATAAGCGGTGTAATCGCACTGGTACTGTACTGGGTATTATCCATTTACTGGTATGAATCTATTTTCCAGTTTGGCATTCTTCTTTATATTGCTGTTTTGTTTTGGGGATTGCTTTGTAAAGTATCCAACAACATTCAGTTTTGCCTGGAACAGGAGGTTTATAGGAGAATGTCCTTGGAAGATCGGATGACAGATATGAAAAACCGGAAATCATTTGAGATGTATCTTGAAGAGATCCAGGAGGGTGCGATTTTACTTGAAAATGTATTATTGTTGTTTGTGAAAATTGCAGAACTGAAGAAGATTAATGATATGTCTGGAAGACAGATGGGTGATGAAACGGTTATCCGAACGGCAAGAAGCATCCAGAGTGCAGAAAGGAGTGTTCTGGAACAGCAGGCAGTAAGTTTTCGTGTTGATGGTGGTGAGTTTGCGATTATCGTAAAAAACCCGCAAAAGACACCGGAAGAATGGGAGCATTTTATAAAAGAAGAGATGGAAGAAGAATGTGGAAACAGACAGCCTGTGCGGCTGAAGTTCGGGTATAGTTATCTGAGAAAAAAGAATGGTAGTCTTCTTTCGTTCAGTGACTGGAAACAGCAGGCAGACAGGATGCAGCATTACAACAAAGAAGAGACAGCGGAGGCAGACTATGATCTATAATATTGATTTTCTGATCGCAGCGATCGTTATACTGCTGCTGATCCTGTGGTATTTTCTTGGACAGAAAAGAGCAGAAGATCTGAATAACCAGGTATTTCTTTTCTTCGCTGTTCTTGGCGTCCTGGATGTCATTGCAGAGTTTTTCAGTACCTACTGTATTACTTCGCCGGAAAGCGGCTTTGGAATAGCAGCCGTATTTATAACAACGGTATTTTATCTGTTGCAGGCATTGCTTCCTTTTACGTTCCTCTGTTATATTCTGTCCATGCATGACAATAGACTCGTTTCCACAAAGAAAATGCTGTTATCCGGTCTGCCGACACTGGTACTGATCGGTCTGATACTGACCAATCCGTTTACCGGGAAGCTTTTCTGTTTTGATCCGTCAAGAGGGTATGTAAAAGGGCCGTGGTACCTGCTGATGTATTACAGTGCCATCCTTCATCTGGCTGTTGCTTTGTTTCTTATTATAATTTGGAGGAAGAAACTTGGTTTTCAAAGAGTGAAAGTGCTTCTGGAGATCCTTGTGATATCCGGTGGCGGAGTGATCATTCAGCTTTTGAACCCTTTCCTTTTGACAACAGGCTTCGGCGTGAGTCTCGGCATACTTGCATTATTCATTACCATCAACAATCCCTATGCAAACATGGACAGTCTTACCGGTCTGTACAATCATCTTTATCTGACCAGAAAAGGGAATGAACTGGTAACAGCCGGAAGATCTTTTCACATCATTACCGTATATCTTTATCAGATGAAACATATCAATAAAATTGCGGGGATCCAGGGCGGTGACTTTGTCTTGCGTCTGACTGCCAGAAAGCTTGGTGCATTATGCGGAAGAAAAGCTTTTCATATTACGGGAAAACGTTTTTTGATCCTGACCTCTTCCCTGAAGGAATATGAATATTATCTTGACGAACTGAAAAAGATCTTTGATGTGAACATAAAGCTGAATGTAGAAAATAAAAGTATCACGATCCCTGCGATCATAAGCGGTATCCTCCATGCAGAAAAACTGGGAGACAGCGGCCGCATCCTGGAATATGCCGAGTATCTGGAATCCTTATCACCGCAAAACGGGCTGACCGAAGTGATACAGGACGACCACCAGACCATGAATGGCTTTCTCTATAATAAACGGGTGGAACAGTATCTGCATACGGCGATCGCAGAAGATTTGTTTGAACTTTACTACCAGCCGGTATATTCCACACAGGAAAAACGCTTTGTCACACTGGAAGCCCTGAGCCGTCTGCATCATCCGGAACTCGGATGGATCGCACCGGATGTATTTATCCAGATCGCGGAAAAGAATCATTTGATCGAACAGATCACAGATCTGCAGTTTTGCCGCGTCTGCAGATTTTTAAAAGAGCATGGAAAACTGATGGAACAGCTTCTGAACGTGAAAGTGAATCTCTCGTCTCTGGATCTGATGAGAACGGACTGCAGCAGCCATTTCATCCGCATCATGGACAAATATGAAATCCCTCATGAATGGATACAGTTTGAGATCACAGAAACTGTGGCAACGGAATATAATGCAAGTCTGAGAATGGTTGTGGATGAATTTACAGAACTGAAACGGTTTTCTTCTGAAAATAACGACATTGATTTTATCGGTGAGATTACAACGCTTGCACGTGTCGGTAGAAGCCTTGGATTTCACATCATCTTGATTTCTCAGAACATTGAAGGAGCAATTACAGATGATATTCGTGTAAACTCTAAATCTCGGCTTTGTTTGAAAGTTGCCACCCGCCAAGCATCGAAAGAAATGATTGGAAATGACCTTGCGGCAAGCCCAACGATGCCGGGAAACGGCAGAGGGTATTTGTTGGTTGGAACTGGCTCAAAGTTTGAATATTTTCAATCCGCATATTCTGGAGCTACCGTAGAAGACAACATGGAAGCACCGATTGAAATTGTTGAGGCAAGCAAAACGGGAGCGTATACTGTTTTTTATCGTTCCGAAACAGACAACTTAGAATATATCCAGAGAAAAAAAGAACTGGAGAATTCCGGTCGGTTAGAAACGCAATTGAACGCAATTGTTGGTGCAATCAAAACATATTATGACTTAAACAGCAGCCGTTATCCTGCTCCGCATATTGTTTTCCAGAAGCCATTACCAAATAAAATGATTCTGAAAGACAATGTGATTTATGCCTATCAGGATGGAAAATATGAACCAGTAAGGGAGGTCGAATAGATTATGAAAGCATTACAAATGGGAATCTACGATGACCTTGATACACAAACACAGCCGCTTTTGAATATTGACATCTTTCAAAGCAATGCGATAATATTTGGCAGCCATTTGAGTGGAAAAACCACATTTTTAAAGACGCTTTTAGTTCGGATGCATCAAAATTTCCAGCCGGAAGATGCAGAAGAAACCTATATCATTGATTTTGGCGGAAATTTATGTGAGTATGGCAATCTTCCGTTGGTTGCTGCTTGTTTTGACAATTCCAATGAAGAAAATATTCGACGTGTATTCAAAACGGTTGAAAACAAACTGGAAACCAACATCAAAAAACTCAAATCTGCCCAATTCATGGAAGCCTATCAAACTGCTTCTGGACAAAAACCATTACATATCACCTTGATCATTGACAATGTGAACACATTTCTTTCGGATGAACGATATACTTCTTATCAAGATACTTTGTTTAAATTTTGTCGAGATGGTCGGTCAAAAGGGTTGAGTGTTGTTTTTACTGCCTGTGATACAAGCAATGGGCTTGGAAAATTCTTAGCAAGCTTTGACCAAAAATATGTTTTTGATGTTCCGTTGGAAACATACATTGATGTATTCGGTATGAAAATCAATGAACCAATGAAAAATGCAGGACGTGGCGTTTCCATCATTGACGGAAAAGCAAGAGAATTTCAAGCATTTTTACCATTTGAAGAAGAAAAAGCGGAATGGTCTGCTTTTCTTTCTGCACAATCCAAATTGCCTTATCAAGCAGCAAAACTGCGGGGATTTGGAGAAGAGTTAAATCGTGATAATTTCTCCGAATATTCCTCTGATGGAATGACCATTGCAGAAATCGAACGAGAAAAAGAAGTTGTTACAGTTGGTCTGGATTACTATGACCATTTGCCGATTCAAGTGAATTTGGAAGAAATGCACACGATTGGCATTTATGGAAGAAAGAAATTCGGAAAGACCAATCTCTTAACGGTGCTTATTCATTCTATCAAGGAAAAGCATTCTGATTATCGAATGGTATATATTGACGATGGGCGAAAGCAGCTGGAATGTTTCCATAATCCAGAGGATGCGAACTCGATTTATTTTAATAAGATTGACCAGCTTACAGAATTTTTGGATCAGCAAGGCTACTGTCCCAAACCGGGGAATTCCAGAGGATTTCAAGAATTGGAAAATCCAACTACGGTATTTATTTTGCAAAGCAAAATGCTGTTTCAAAGCTCCGGCAAGAATTTAATCAGTGCGTTTTCTAAGATGGCTGCAAATGCAGAAGAAAAAGGATATTATTTTATTTATTCTGATATTCGCAAAATTAGCAGCGGTGACCGGGAAGCAGAATCCTATTTAAATAATAGTTTTTCGGCTGCATTTTTGCTGGACAATATTGCAGAGTTTGTTTCCGATAAGGGCAGTCGTTCTGTTTTTGGAGAAATGGATGTCAAAGAACTAAAAACAGAATATGCACGCTGTGAATTAGGGGACGGATATTTTTACGATATTGAAAGCGATGAATTGAAGAAAGTAAAATTTTTGAAAGCATAACAAGGGGTGAGCGATATGGCAGAGAGCAGTGAATATGTATTATTGGATACCAAGTCATTTGATACCTTTATGGCACAAAAAGAATCACTTGTACAAAGATATCATCAAATCAATACGACTTATGATGATATTGTAAAAACGCTTCTCAGCAACTGGGTTGGAGAAGGTGCAGATGCCTTTGAAATTGATGCCAAAAAGGTGAAAGCAAATATCAATGATATTTATGACATTCTAAAGTTGATGTGTGATACGCTGACAGATTGCCGACAGATATTTGATGAATGTGATAAAGCATTGGGCGATTACAACCGCAATCCGGAAGCGAACAAATAAGTAGGAGGAATGCAGTATGAGTGATTTAGTATTTAAACACATTCCTGAAGAAGGATTTGACCCCAATACGGGCTTTTCAGAACGGACATCCAATCCGACACCATCAAGACGCAGTTCTGTAGATGGTTCAATTCCAACCGCTCCAACAGAAGAGAACAATTCCGATTTAAGACTATCGCACCCTATGCCATCGGGCAGAAGCGGAGAGGACTTGGAAGCAGCAACCATTGATTCCCGTGCATCCAATCCAACGCCAACCAGAAGGAGAACAATGACTTCTGTTGAATCGGATGTTGTTTCTTATGAAGGGGATAGTCGCCCTTCCAACCCAACACCAAGAAGATGCAAAGAATTTGATACACCCGTTATGACCAGTACGGGTTCTTTTACGCCGGAACAGATTGCATCTAGAGCATCCAACCCAACACCAACCAGACAGCGAACAGGCAATACACCGATACCGGAAAAACCGGTATCACTGTCATTTTCCAGTGTTGGAGGAGCGTATGGAGCAAATAACACAGATGGTGGCAGAGCGTCCAATCCAACGCCGACCAGAAGAACATTTGATGTGGGAAATGCTGCACCCGAACCAGATTTCGATGACAGATTGTCAAATTACACCCCATCGGAACATCGGTAAGGAGTAACAAGTATGAGTATACTTTGTGCCGGATATTCCAGGCAATGTGTCAATCAAATTCATGTCAATCAAGACCAGTTTGGTGCAGTTCGTTTGTTAGATGCCAAACAAAATGAAATCACACTTGCAGTGATTGCAGATGGTATTTCACTGGGGTATCAGGGAAAATATGCAAGCTATAATACCACATTATGGCTTTTAGAATGGGCGTCACAGTATTTCCCCAATCATGTATTTGATTTAAATGATACAGCAAAAGAAATTCAACAGCAAATGATGCAGTATAACCATGCTTTGAATCATTATTCGGATCTTCATGCGGATAAAGATACCTGCTGTACGGTTTGCGGAATGGTGACAGATGAGAATCAAGTATTGATTTTTAATGCTGGAGATAGTCGTCTATATGAATTACCTGGAAATGGACAAGTGCGTTGTATGACACAAGATGATAAGGCAGAAGATGGATACAGCATTTCCATGCATATTGGTGGAAAAAATGACCGGGAAATTAAAATTTCCTTTTCGGTAGAGCAGTATCATCCCAACAGCAGTTATGTTTTGTGTTCAGATGGATTTTATAAGCGTTGTTCATTTCCAGATTTCTATCAAGATTTACTGGAATGTTACAATCGGACGGAACTGATTCATGCAATCGAAACGACTGTTGACCATCTTGTAAAACTTGGGGAAACAGACGATATTACTGCATTAGTTTTAACGAAAAGTGGTTAATATGGAACATAAAAAAAGTGATATGAATGGTATTATTTATGATGAAATAGAAGAATATACCATCAATAAATTTATTGCTGTCGGCGGCGAAAGTATTGTTTTTAAGGGAGAGAAAAAGTCGGTCGGTCGTACTTATGCCCTGAAATTCAGAGATATGGAACGATGGGGTGATTTTTTTAGTTACGAACTAAAAACACTGAGCCGCCTAGAACAGTGCAGTACGAGCAAATTGGCGGGGGTGATTCCTGTGATTCCTGTTCAGCTTCTTCAGGAATTATATCGAATTGTTCCTGACAATAAAAAGAAGCAGTGTGCAAACCTCACCTCACCCTATGCACACTATTTTTGTATCATAGAGGACTATATTGCTGGGTGCGATTTGAATGAATATTGTAACGGAGATGAATCAAAGGGAATCATTGGTCACACGCCACTTTTAAATGCATCTTATGAGCAGGTTGTCGAATTTCAGCGAAAGCTGTTGCAATGGACGATGCAATTTTGTGAAATTATGTCGCATGTGACAGAAGAACACCATTTTTTGCATCTGGATATTAAGCCGGAAAACATTATGGTTTCCAACGAAACGGAATCCATCACCGTCATTGACTTTGGGAAATCCATGGAAATGGATCCGGCTTCTTCCGTTGTGTCTTTAAATAAAGAATTCGGAAACAATATCGGCGTATATGGCACGAATGGTTTCGCTGCTCCAGAATGCTGTGATTCTGTGGCAATGAGAAATGCCCTGAATCTTCCCTCTACGGGCATTGTGGATCAAAGAAGTGATATTTTTTCCTTTGGTGCAACACTATGGGATTGCATCAATCCACAGCCAAATATTCACATCAAGCCGACGGAGCAGGGATATTTTAAGCGGGATTTATTTAATACGCCAAAAGGCTATATTCCCGAATTGGAAGCATTGATTGTAAAATGTACCCAAAAGAATCCAAATGACCGCTATCAATCGTTTGAAGAATTGAAGTCAGCGGCAGTTTATGCCGAACAAAAATTACTGGAGCGAGATAAGCCAAGAAAAACGCTATTAATTCTCAGCATTCTTACAGGCTTTTTTTGCTTTTTGTTGATTCTTTCTTTGGCGATTAACGCAAGAAGAAGCCACTTGACGTTTGAAATTGCAAAAAACAATTTCCAGTTGATGGCGGAAGATTACACCGAGCATAATATTGCGGACTATAAAGATACCGCAATTGCTTTGATTGAAGCTAATCCGGAAGAAAAACAATCTTATTTGGATGTTCTTCAAGTCGCTTATCAGGATGACAATAGTGTCAGCAAAACCGAACTGGAAGAAGTGCTGTTAAAATGTTTAGATTACACCAGTGATGAAGAAATTATGGTAACTTATGTCAATACCATCATGCAGCATTTGAATGACATCAATGCAAAGACAATTTCAGAATCGCTGTCTATCCGAAAATCACTTGATGTTGTGCATTGTGATGGCATGCAGATTGCAAATGCAATCGCAAACTACAGCAGTAATCCAGTTGGCTCTTATGATACGCTGGAAAAATACGGGAATCAATCGGAATATTATAATGCCTTGTTCTATTTGAATAAGATTTTGATGAATGATTCTAACATCAAAAAAAGCATTGCAGATGCAAAAGGCATTTCTGTGGACGACTTGAAAAGTCCATTTGTCTGAAAAGGAGGCGTTTTAGTTGGATCATTTCATTTTAAATAATAATACATGGCTAAAATATCTTCCAATTGCTGTCTATGTGCTGCTTGTCATTATCATTACACTGCTGATTCTCATTGGATTTATGCTCTATAAGCGGTATAAATACCAAAATCTGAAATCCAGAAATCATAAATCTGTATTTGCAACTGCATATGCAGAATGTTCCGTTCAAAATGCGTCTAGTTCTGTACCATTGAAAAGAACCAGCATTCCAGAACTGGAAAATCATTTTACACATGTGCAGAAACCGGCAACGCCGATTCCAGACCGACCAAAGCCGGTGGAAACACCAAAGGTGTTGGAATTTTATTTTCAATATGAGGATGAATATCGGATATGAAACAAAAAATTTCTAGGTGGAATCATCTTTCCATTTTCTTTTTTGGATTGTCTTCTGGAAGTCTTTTTGGAATTCCATTTTTGAATTTGGAGCATGGATTTTCAGGCGTTGCTTATTTTTTAGCAGCGATATTTTGGATTGGTTTATTATTGGGGATTGGGTTGCAGCTTTTGGGGGCAAATGCTTTAAAAAAGCATGCAGGAACAAAAAAACCAACGGGAAAAGAAAAATGGATGGGAATTCCCGTATTATTCTTTCTTTTCCTGTTGATTATGATTTTATGTTTTTGGAAAAATAGTGTCACGCTCATATCCATGGATTTGGCGTTGCTGCTTTTTTCAATAGAAACTTATTTTTATTTGAAGCGGAGGGGTCGTGTATGAAGAAAAGGGTATTGAGTTTTCTTCTTTCTTTCGGCATGATTTGCAGTAACATACCTCAGGGACTTGTTGTAACTGCAAAGGACGACGAAACAATGCCCACACAGACACAACAGGAGGATGTTCATTCAGAAGAAAGTGTTAGCAGTGTAGAAGAGGCATCTGCGACAGAGGATGAAGAAACGGTTTCATTAAAAATTGTATTTGAAGATTTTTTCCCGGATTCCATTTATTATGGACAGGAAAAACCATATCTTTCTGAACTTGCAGAAGATTCAACGTATCTTCCAAAATACTATCATCTGCAATCTTCCGCAGATGACACAGAAGAGATTCCGGAAAGTGTATATAATGCTTTGGAAGAGCATCACTTTAAACTTAATTATGTTCGAGTGGAAGGCGAAGAAAATCCGCCGGAAGATTGTGAAGAAAGTCCGGAAAATGATACGCTGTACAAAATACAGATGGAAAGTGATTGGAATCCAGAGGAACCGCTGGAAGTCGACGGCGTTTCATATTGGATGGATACGGAATTTGAGCAGGAATTCACTGTGAAAAAGTACGTACCGGAAAAAGATGTTTCGGTTTCGGTTACAACAGAAGATGATGGTTCTGTTTTCTTAAAGCCGACAGACGACCGATTCCAAATTAGTCAATCTACAGATCCGCAATCTTTTCAGAATGAGGTAAAAGCAGAAATTGTCGATGAAAATGGGAATTATTTGTATTATCTGAAAAATAATGTAGAGGATACAGAGGAATATGGTGCAATCACGGCGAGCAATTCTGTAGAAGTGGTCGAAAATGATTTTTGGATAGAAGAAACAGCCGCACTCGAAGGAAATGGGTTGGATATTCGGAAAGGATTTTTCAACCAGTCGGTTTCTGTGGCGGTTACAGGATATGCAAATGCAGACAATGCAACCCTCCGTCTTTTCAATGGGGAAGAACTGGTAGAAGAAGTAACAAAAACTTCATCTGGAACAACAGGGGAATTTGGAGAAGCAGTGAATATATTTTTCCATAAATTCAGCATTGATTTGCCAGAACATTCTGCGATTCCATTGAAATTGTCTGCTGAAATAGAAGTAGATGGAAAAACCAGTGCAAGGCAGTCTTTGAAACTAGAGGGATTTCGGAATGGGGAATTCTTATTGGAAAACATCGAACCAGAGATTCATGTTTCTGGTGATGATGGGGAATGGACAGATTCCTTACAATTTGATGTGAATGATGCGGATTCTGGGATTGAAACTGTATTGGTCAGAATCAATGGACAGGAATTTACACCTACAAAATCCGCTGATCCGAATCATTATAGATTTGATTTCAGTGAAGAGAATGGAACTGTTGATATTGAAATCGAAGCAATCGACAAAGCGGGAAATCAAAATACCTTCCATGGAAAGAAAAAAGTGGATGGGGAAGCTCCGGAAATTGAAAGCTATGAGTTCCAATATCAAAATGAAGATGGCGAATGGGTAGAAGCTGGAACAGATGTCCTTCATGCTTATCGTTACGGATATTTTTCTCAAGTTCCAATTAGAATTGTAGTTTGTGCAACCGATAATCATTCGGTCAAATCTGTTCAACTCTATGATGGCGACAATGCATTATCGGTTTCGTGTCAAAACGTAGAAGAGCAGGAGAACGATTATTATTTTGATTTGAATCATTGCCATTATGAGAATCTAAAAATTTACGCCAGTGACGGAGCACACAGTAAATTTGAGTCAATTGGACGTTTTGCAGTGGAAAAAGAATCTCCAAATGGCAAGATTGAAAATCCTGCATTCAACAATACAATCGATGAAGATGAAATAAACTGGTATGGATTATCAGTGAAAAACCAAAATATTTCCATTCCTGTTTCTGACAGTAACTCCGGTATTGCAAAAGTTGTCATAAAAGATGGCGAAAAAATCTTGCAACAAGAGAATTTCACAAAGGGTACAGATTTTGTTGCAGAAAAAACTTATCAGATTCCCATTGGGAATTTTGCAGAGGGAGCACATATGTTGTCTGTCATCATCACGGATAACAGTGGAAATATCAATGAAATGAACCCATTGTCTTTCAGTACCGACTTTACACCTCCATCTGGAACAATTGCATTAACCTCTATTCCAAAAAAGATTGACGGAAAAAATTGGTTTGACCGAGATGATGAAATTGGATTTTCGTTTACCATTCAAGACAAGAATTCGTATAAGGTAGCGTGGAACGTAACTGGTAAAACATCTACGAATGGGGAGAAACTGTTTGGTGAAAAAAATACAGTATCTCTTACTTCTACGGAGTCTGGTGCGGCATTAGATGAAAATCAAGAGCATAAATATACCGTCAATGCAATTTTCTATGATAAAGCCGGAAACACATCGGCCATGGATTCGGATGGAAATCAGATTGAAAATACAGCAAAGCCCGTGGAAGTATTCAAAGATTTTGAAAAACCAACCATCAATCAAGTGTCAGTGACCAAAACAGAAACGGGATTCGATCGTGTTTTAAGAATCTTGTCTTTTGGAATCTATTCCAATGACAAAATCCGGGTTACGGTACAAGCGAGTGACGCTCCAAATGATAGCGGTCTTGCAGAGGATGCCGTTTGGATGGCAATCAAGGAAGATGCGGAATATCCAGACGATTATGTAAAGATGAACTTTAATAGCGAGAAAAACGAATATGATTTCGAGATTCCTGCTGCTGGTAGTGTCTATTCCGATTTCACAGAAACTGCGATGGAAGGGATGATCTCGCTTCGTGTTACAGACCGCTTTGGACACAGTTCTAACACCTTTACTAAAATCCATGGTGGAGATGGAACAACTGGCGAAGCGGAAATAGCAAGCGAAAATTTCATGAATTTCATGATTGAGCAAATCAAGCCGATTGTTGAAGTCCAAAAGCCAATCAGTGATGGCGAAACACGAACAGATGATACAACATGGTATCGTTTCGATAAAGAAATCACCATTCAGGTTCAGGATCAAGATTCTGGTATCCATCAAGTTTCTGTTACAGTCAATGGAAATCCTCTTGACAGAGATTGCAATAACTTGAGTTTCTTAACAGAGTCGGTTACGATGTCACAATCCAAACCAGACACAACATTACATGTTTATCAACTTCGTACCGATGAACTGATTACTTTTTTAAGTAATACTGGTCATGCACCGCAAGATGGACATTATGTCATTCGAGTAGAAGTAGAAGACAATGCCGGCAATCAGAACGCTGCAGAAACGGATTATTATATTGACAAAAAGCCGCCGCATGTCGATTCCATTGATTTTTCGATTCCATCAGCGGATAATTATACATCAGCATTTGAGTTTATTGATGTTTTAGAGTATGGTTTTTACTTTAAAACGGATTTGGTTGCAACGGCAAATGTAACAGATGAAGAACCGTCTTCTGGATTGCACCGAATTGAATACAAAATGGTTTCCTACAACAATGGCGTAAAGGGCAATGAAACAACAGGAACTGCCCGAATCAATGCATCCGGACAAGCCTCTTTTAACATTCCGAAAGACTTTAAAGGTCAGATTTATGTAAAAGGATTTGACTATGTTGGAAACGAGTCAGAAGAGGAAACGCCACAGTCTTTTGTCATAGATACGCCGGAACGACATGAATCGGAAGAACACATTGAAATTATTGGTTTGGATGGAAGCGGTTATACAGATGAAGAAGGACATTCCCTGTATGACAGCAATGTAAACTTTACTGTCCGAATCAGTGATACGATGTCCGGCATTCGTGACATTAGTTATGCTGTTTCTTCGGAAAAGGATACACAGGACATTCGGACAATTACAATTGACAACACCGGAAATACTGTTGGACAAGATCTTGGAGATGGCTGGACAATCACTGCAATGGATGAAAACCTTGTTACAGAAGTTGTTTGTAATTATCAGCTGTCAGCAGATGACAATAATATTCAGTATGCATTTGATATGACAGACAGATCCAATAATACTTCGGATAAGATGACCGATATTTTCTCGATTGACCAGACTGCCCCGATCATCAATGTGGAATTTGATTCTCCAGCCGGAAATGATGCCTATTATCGGGAAAACAGAACAGCAACCATTACAGTAATTGAACGAAATTTCGATGCAGCCAGAATCCTTGCATCCATTACCAATGAGATTGGAACAGTTCCGGGCTTGAGCTTTACCAGTGTTTCCAACACCGAACATGTTGCAACGATTGTATTTGGTGAAGGGGACTATACATTTGGCATTGATGGAACAGACCGTTGCGATCATGTTGCAACCGTGAATTATTCTGGTGGAAATGAAAGAAGTTTCCATGTAGATATGACCGACCCAACAGAAACAGATAATTTCGACCAGTTTCTCAATGATTTAGAGAATAGCTTCAAAGTGGATAAAGAAATGGCCATTACCATTACAGAACATAACTTTGTTCCAAGTCTTGTAAATCTTCGGATTTATCGCACCAAGGCGGGACAGGAATTAACAGCTGACAACAGAGAAGATTGTACATCAGAATTGATTTCTGAAAACAGTTGGGTGAATAATGGGGATGAGCATACCATTCGTTTCCGGTTTACCAAAGATTATGTTTATCAAGTGGCAATCCGTGCAACAGATGCCTCTGGCAGAACAATGGAAGAAAAGACTTCTCCAGTATTTGAAATCGACAAAACAGCACCCGCTTTAAAATCACCAGAAAATTTAGATGTGCTTGTATTTACCAGCAAAAATAAAGAAAAGTCTGCAACGCCGATTCAATTTGTTGATAGCAATCTTGCAAAGATTCATTATTCTGTTGTTTCTTATCGGATGAAGCAGAATGAAGACCATGTTGGATATGATATGGATGTGGCATCAGAAGAATTTGATGTAAAGTCGGATTCTGTTGTGATGAATGACAAATTTTTCAGTCAAGATGGTATTTATGAAGTAAAGTGTATTGCCTATGATGTTGCAGGAAATGCCAGTGAAGAATCTACACATACCTTTGTGATTCAGCGGGATACCGATTTCTTGGTCTATATTCCGCACAGTAATAAGAAAAACCACACAGGGTTATATAAGTTTGATAAAACCGGAATTCGTTCTGCAGACTTTGATGATATTGAAATCGTTACTTATATCACAAAGGATAAGAATTTTGAAGTTCAGATAGACGGAACAGAAGTAACCGGCGAGGATCTGGATGTGAAAAAAGACAGCAAGAAAATCAATCAGATTGATATGTATGATGTCACATTAAAGAGCAGCTATATTTCCCAGAATTACAATGCAGATACAATTGATACGGATTTGACCTTGAATGCAGTTGCAACTTCTAAGAACAGTGAGCAGGTAATTACGTTGGGACATATCTATATTGACAATGTAAAGCCTGTTGGTGAATATGAATCTGCGGTTCAAAAAGTCAATGAAGAATTTTTCGGTGGATTTTATGGAATAGAACATCGAATGGTTACGATTGAAGGGGTTTCTCCGGATATTGATTTAAATCAGTGTGAAATCCAGACGAATGACTATGTATTGAAATATGAAGATGGCGGATTTGATTATGATGCAGATGCACATACCATCAGTTTTATGATTGAAAAAGGGTATACGGATGTTCGTTCTACGTTGGTAGACAATGCTGGAAATATTAACAATCTTCCGATCTTGAAAAAAATCTATGTTGGTGGATTGTTTGCAAGATGGTGGTACTTATTCATTGGTGCTGGAATCATTGTACTTTTGATTCCAACCCTTATCATTACTGCAATTGTTCGCAGAAAAAAACAGTTCCATTAAATAGCAAGAAATACCACTTCTATTTCTATAAGGTGCTCTCTGTTATGCAGAGAGCACTTTTCTATTCTATGGCATAAATATTCTTGCTGAAAAAGGCACAAGATTACTTATGATAATTTGAATCTGGAAAATATTACAATCGAGAAACTGAATAATAAAGCAAAGAAAAAGAACAGGCACGCTTTTGTCCAATGAATCCCATTCTAAAAAGAACGGGATAAAAGCGTGCCTGTTTTCTGCTTACCTGTTATTAACAAAGCAACAACCTTGTTCTCAGATATCCAGTTTTGTTTACGAGAACCGAACAATTCGCCAAATTTATTTTGTAGAGTTTCACAGAGTGGCGATAGTGTTCTTTACGGAGGGACGATATAATAAATAACGGAAATTGCGAAGAGAATTTCTAAAACAATGTGAAAAAGGAGTTTTTCAAATGAGAACAAGAAAATTAGGAGCAGCAATGCTGGCACTTGCAATGTTGTGCAGTGCTGTTACAGGATGTGGTTCTTCCACTGGAACAGATTCTTCTTCTACCGCAGAAAGCAGTGCTTCTTCCAGTGAATCAGCTGCAAAAAGTGCAGACAGCAGTTCCGATACAATTACATTGGTTTGGTATCCGAATGAATCCGCAGAGGATTATCAGGCTGCCAGAGATGAGGTCGGCAAGCTGATTGAACAGGCAACCGGAAAGAAAGTGGAACAGAAGTTAACCACGGACTATGCGATTGCCATTGAATCTCTTTCCAACGGAACGGCACAGATTGGATGTAGTATGGGTGGTGAGGGATACTGTCAGGCAAAGAAAGCCAACGATGCAGTAAATCCGCTGTTTGTACTCTCCGGAGAATCCGGAACATTGGATGATGCGTTGTATTATAGCTTTTTCGCAGTCAGAGAAGCAGATGCTGAAAACTATAAGAGTGGGGATTCTTATTCCATCGACAACATCAAGGGCAAAAAGATGTCGTTTGTATCCAACAGTTCGACTTCTGGCTTTAAAGTGCCGACCAACACCATCATCCAGCATTTTACTTCGGATAATCTGATTGTGGATGACCTGCTGGAAGGCGGCAGCGATGCATTCTTCTCAGAAGTATTGTTTGGCGGTTCGCATCAGGGTTCTGCTTTCAACCTGCTCTCTGGAAAGTCGGATGTATCTGCATTCTGCGATTTGGAATTAGCACCCTATGCAACCTGCACAGATGGAACACCAGCCGAAACCGGCAGCGTTTACACCATCAATGCAGATGCAAGTGCACCGTTTGATACCGTTCAGGGTGAGAAGTACACAGTCATTCAGTCCACACCGGTTTTGAATGGACCATTTGCTTATAACGGGGACACCTTGAGTGCGGACGATGTGAAGGCAATTCAGGATTTGTTTACATCAGATGTTGTTAGCAGCAATCCACTGATTTTCTATACGGATGGCAGTGGTGAACAGGGTCTTTATGAGAAAAAGTCGGATAAAATGTGCTTTGTAACGGTAGATGATGCATGGTATGACCCGATTCGCAACATGGAATCCTGAGCCTTTGGGAAAAAGGAGTAACATTTCATGCCAATTTTAGAATTTCAGCACGTCAGCAAGGTTTATCACAATTCCACAAAGGCATTGGATGACCTGAGCTTTTCGGTAGAAGAAGGGGAGTTTCTTTCCATTATTGGCCCATCCGGTGCCGGAAAATCAACAATTCTTCGCTGTATTAATCGGCTGATTGATGCGACAGAGGGAAAAATTATCTATGACGGTGCAGATGTCATGCAGGTTGGGAAAGGGCAGCTGCGGAAGATTCGCACCAAAACCGGAATGATTTTTCAGCATTACAATCTTGTAGATCGCCTGAGTGTCATGGAAAATGTTCTGCATGGCAGACTGGGGCAGAAGTCCACTTTCACCGGAATGATTGGGCATTATACCGAAGCAGAAAAAGAAAAGGCATTTTCTATTTTAAGTGAATTGGGATTGGCAGAGCAGGCATATAAACGCTGCGATGCTCTTTCCGGCGGACAAAAGCAGCGAGTGGGTATTGCCCGTGCGATTATGCAAGAACCAAAGCTGATTCTCTGTGATGAACCGATTGCCTCTCTTGACCCGAAGGCCTCGAAAACCATTATGGATCATTTGGCACAGATTAACCAGACCAGAAAAATCACTTGCATTGTCAATCTCCATCAAGTCGATGTAGCCATGAAATATTCCAACCGGATTTTGGGCATTGCTGCTGGAAAAGTAGTCTTTAACGGAACACCAGCAGAGTTGACGCAGGAAAAAATCCATGCTATTTACCAATCCAACGACAAAGATTTAATGCTGGATGTGCAAGGAGAAGTCATATGAACGAACAGATTCAAGCTGTATTTCGCAGACGGAAAATGACTTACACGCTGCTGATTTTGGTGGTATTGGGTATCTACTTTTTTTCGTCTACCATTACGAAATTTCATTTTACGGAAGGACTTCTGTCATTTCCGAAAGCATTTGTCTGGATTGGAGAAAATCTGATTCCCGATGAACTGGCAATTCGCCGATTTCCGAAGATTTTAGATAAGTTAATCGAAACGGTTCTACTTTCTGTCGCAGTTACCGTTCTTGCAGCCATTTTTGCTTTTTTTGTCAGCCTGTTTGGCTCAAAAGCAACGGATTTTCCACGTCCTGTCAATCAACTGGTGCGAATGATTGCTGCATTTTTCCGAAATGTTCCGGATGTTGTGTGGGCAATGCTGCTGATGTTCTCCTTTGGACAGAACATCCTGACCGGATTCTTTGCCCTGTTCTTCACAACATTTGGCATGTTGACCCGTGCATTTATTGAAACGATTGAAGAAGCCAGTTCGGATTGTATTGAAGCATTGCGGGCATCTGGTGCAAACTTTGCACAAACCGTCTTTCAGGGCATTATTCCATCTGTCATTCCGGGAATTGTTACTTGGGTGCTGTATATGATTGAAACCAACATCCGAAGCTCCACGCTGATTGGAATTTTGACAGCAACCGGAATTGGATATTTATTTGATATGTATTATAAGCGATTGGATTTCAGTTCTGCCAGCTTGGTGGTACTCCTGATTATTGCCACCGTCATCATCATTGAATTGATTTCCAATCAGATAAGAAAGGTGATTTTATAATGGAAAATTCCGCAGTGCTGCCACAGTGTGCCGTGCAGACATATGTCAGGCGAAACAAAAACGGAACGATTAAAGTTGGTGCAATCAACAAAAGCAGTGTCGTATTAAAGATTTTGGTAGGTGCGTTGCTGCTGTTGACGGTGTATGCATTCTGGTCGTTTGACTATAAGGAAATCCAGCTGGGCGAAGCGATCACAGCAACCCTGCACAACATGAAAACCGTATTTCTAGAACCGCAGCTTTCCACGGATACCATGCAGAATGTGTTGTATCAGTTGCTAGTGACGTTCTGCCTCGGCGTATTATCTACGATTTTTGGTGCAATTTTAGCATTTTTCTGTGCATTGCTCTGTGCAAAGAATTTAGCACCATCTGCTCTTGCAAACACCATTAAAAGCTTAGTGGCACTGGTTCGTGCAGTTCCAACGGTATTATGGGTGTTGATTTTTGCCGTATCTGCTGGATTGGGCAGTGTGGCTGCTGTCATTGGCTTGACGTTTCATAGCTTTGCCTACCTGACAAAAGTCTATGCAGAGTCGATAGAAGAAGTAGATGCAGGAACATTGGAAGCCCTGCGTGCCAGCGGTGCTGGATTCTGGCAGATTGTATTTCAGGCAATTTTACCATCATCCATCAGCCGAATGGTGGCGTGGACGTTTATGCGGTTTGAAATCAACTTTACCAATGCAGTCGCAATGGGTGCAGCAGCCGGAGCAGGCGGAATTGGATTCCAACTGTTTATGGCAGGAAGTTTCTATTTCAACCTGCATGAAATGGGATTTTTGACTTATGTCGTGGTCATTGCCGTGGTGATTCTCGAATTTTGTTCCACGAAAATCAAGGCAAGTGTAAAATAATGGAGGATATAACATGGAAAAGAAGCGATTGTTTCAGATTCTTTCCAGAGCAGAACGCAGTGATGTAGTGCGTCTGGGTGAAGAACTGCAACAACAATACCCTGTCACAATTGTAAAGAAGCCGGAAAAATCCCTGACCATGATTCAGATGCGAGAACCTGTCAAAAATAGCCTGTTTTACATCGGAGAAACCATGGTGACAGAGGCTGTAGTAACTTTGGCAGATACCGTTGGAACAGCTGTCACGATGGGCGATGATTTTGAAAAGACGCTGTATATGGCAATCATTGACGCAGCCATGAACAAAGGGGTCTTTGCCCATCAGGATTTGTTATTGCAATGGGAACAGGCACAACGGCGAAAGTTGGAACAGGAAAATGCCATGTTCCAGAAAACAAAGGTGGATTTCCACTCTATGGATGCGGAGGCAGCACAATGAAAACACTCCATCAGTTTGACGAAGTATTTGACACACAGGCAGTGTTCCGAAAGGTGCTCGAAGCGATGTCCAACCCAACCAGAACGGTTTCCGTTGCAGAACAGATGGAAAAATTGTTCGGGAATCATCGTGCATTTTTGGCACTGGGAATGACCTTGTTGGACAATGAAGCAACGTTTTCCGCCTGCGGGGATGCAGATTTCCGGAATGATTTCCAGCTGGTTACGCTTTCACAGGAAAAAGCAGTTTCAGAGGCAGATTATTTGTTCGTGACCGATGCGAAAAAACTGCCGGAAGTGCTGGCACAGGCAAAGTGTGGAACACTGGTTGACCCGCACAAAAGTGCAACCCTGCTCATTCGGGACAACGGAGAAACAACAGAAACGATGGCTCTTTATGGTCCGGGAATTGACGGAGAAACAACATTTTCTTGTTCCAGTCTTGTCCGTCGGGCACTGGAATTGCGTGACCAGCAGGAATATGAATACCCGATGGGTGTTGACCTGATTTTTGTGACAGATGATGGGGCAGTTACCTGTATTCCAAGATTGGTAAGAAGGAGGGATGCATAATGGCATATGTAGCCGTTTCCGGCGGAGAAGAAGCGATTGCCGCCAGCATTCAGCTGTTGGACTACTACCGCAGCGGAACAGAAAAAGATTTGGAACTGGAAGCGATTGTAGAAAAGTTCGGACTTCTGGTGGATAAAGTCATGAGTGAAGCTGGCTTTTATGCAAAGAGTTATGCAGCACTGGCACTCAAGCAGTGTGAAGGTTCTACAGAAGAGGCAGTGTTTTTGCTCCGTGCGTATCGTTCTACCTTAAAACGCAGCCACTATACCAATGTTGTGCATACGGATGAGATGCGAGTGATTCGTCGCATTTCCGCTGCATTCAAGGATATTCCGGGCGGGCAGCTGTTGGGTGCAACGTATGACTATACCCATCGTTTGATTCACTTTGAACGAGAAAACGAAAGTGCAGCAGAACTGCATCAGTTGTTTCAGAAAATTCTGGGCGAACAGATTCCCGTTCCGCAAAAGCCATACAGTCGGGTTTCCGATATGCTGAAAGACGAAGGACTGATTGACCGCTTCCCAGAGGACAACACCGAACCCTATGATGTGACAGAAAACCTCTTGGAATTTCCAGCTCCTCGCAGTGCACGGCTTCAGACGATGACACGTGCGGATACCGGATTTCTTTCCGGTTTGGCATATTCTGTTTTGCGTGGATTTGGGCAGGTGCACCCAACTGTCGGCGAACTCCGTAGTGGATATGTTGCCTTGGAAGTTGCCTATCCGGGGATGGAATCGGAATCCATCTATTTGGGAGAAATCCTGCTGACAGAAGTCGAAACCTTCCATGCTGCCAGTGAAAAAGACCAGTTAAAGCTTGCCAGCGGATATGGTGCAGTTTTCGGCAGAAATGAAAATAAAGCGATTGCAATGGCAGTGATTGACCGGGAAATGGAACAGGGTGGTGACTATGCCGCACAGGACCAGGAATTTGTACTGATGCATGGGGATTGTCTGGAGATGAACGGCTTTATTTCTCATTTGAAGCTGCCGCATTATGTCACCTTCCAGTCAAAATTGGATGCAGTGAGAAAAACACGGAGGAAACAGGAACATGGAGCGGACTGAACATTATAATTATGCATTTCTGGACGAATGTTCTAAGCGAGAAATTCGGCGTTGCATCTTGAAAGCCGTTGCAATTCCGGGCTATCAAGTGCCGTTTGGTTCAAGAGAATTGCCAATCGGACGAGGCTGGGGAACAGGCGGTATTCAGCTGACACTTTCTCTGATTGGGCCATCCGATACGTTGAAAGTCATTGACCAGGGCAGCGATGATAGCGTGAATGCAGTCAATATCAAGAAGTTTGTAGGGCTTTGTACAAATGTTCCAACGACAACGGACACCCATGCAGCAACGCTGATTCAATCCCGTCACCGTGTTCCGGAAGTTCCACTGCGAAACGATCAGATTCTGGTGTTGCAAGTTCCGATTCCAGAGCCATTGCGAATTGTAGAGCCGAAAGAAGAAGTTACGAAAAAAATGCATGCAGAAAAGGACTATGCACCGATTTGGCTGCAACTGTATGAAAGCATTGTCAAGTATGGAAAAGTAACGATTGCAACGGAATATCCTTGTACGATAGAAGACCGCTATATTATGAATCCAAGCCCAATTCCAAAGTTTGATAATCCGAAGCTGCACCAGTCAGAATGTCTGTATTTATTCGGAGCAGGACGGGAAAAGAAAATCTATGCGATTCCGCCGCATACCAATGTGGTTTCTCTGGCGTTTGATGATGTACCGTTTGAACGGGAAAACTTCCGTGGAAAGAAATGCCGACTTTGCGGCAGCACCAACACGTATTTGGATGAAATGTTTGATGCAGAAACCGGAGAAAAATTCTATCAGTGTTCTGATACGGCATATTGCAAGGAGGTACGTTCCCGTGAATCTTGAAGAAAAACCTGTGCTGCAAGTACAGCATTTAACGGTACGATATGGTGATGGCTGCCCGTATTGTCAGACCCATCTAGAGAAAAACCGTTGCACCGTTTGTGGAACGGTTTGGGCTGCAAATGATGTTTCTGTAGAAGTTTACCCCGGTGAAGTATTGGGGATTGTCGGCGAAAGTGGTTCTGGAAAGTCCACTTTGATGCAGAGCCTGTATTTTGATGTTGTCCCGACTTCCGGCAATGCTTATTTGCAGGACTATAAAAATGGAGAAGAAAGTATTTGGCTTGCCAGTGCAGCAGAACAGCGGCATATTAAAAACTGCCTGATGGGGATGGTCTATCAAAATCCTGTCCGTGGTTTGCGGATGCAGTATTCCGCAGCGTCGAACATTGCGGAAAAGCTGATTGCTGCCGGAAATCGACAAGCGGGACAGATGACGGAACGGGCAAAAGAACTTTTGCAGGCAGTAGAAATTCTGACCTCCCGAATGGGCGAAGCACCGAAGAATTTCTCTGGCGGTATGCAGCAGCGTGTACAGATTTCAAAGGCATTGGCAAATAATCCGTCGATTCTCCTGCTGGATGAAGTCACCACAGGTCTGGACTTGTCGGTACAAGCGAAAGTATTGGATTTGATTCGGCGAATTAAGGCGAAATATGGCATTTCCATTCTATTGGTTTCGCATGACTTGGCAGTCATTCGGATGCTGGCAGACCGAACGGTCGTGATGTTGGATGGAAAGATTATTGAAAGTGGATTGACGGATCAGATTTTAGAAGACCCCCAGCACGCCTATACACAGCAGCTGGTACATTCTTTGTTATAATGAGGAGGAACTGCATGCCATGATTGCAATAGAAAACGGAAAAATTGTGACACCGAATGGAATCATAGAGGGAAAAACACTTTGGTTGGATCAAGACCGAATCGCTGCAATTGGAGCGTTTGACGGTGCTCCGGAAAAGGTCATTGATGCACACGGCAGATATATTTTGCCGGGAATGATTGATGTGCATTCGGATAAAATTGAGCAGTTTGTATTTCCTCGTCCGACTGCAAAATTTCCCTTTGAACTGGCATTGAAAGAATGTGAAAAGGAACTGCTGCAATTGGGCATTACCACGATTTATCATTCTTTTTCGCTTTATAGTGATGAGCTGTTGGGAAAAAGTCCGCTGCGAACAAAGGAAAGCGTTCTGGAAATGGCAGAACTGATTGCAGATATTCAGAATCGCAGCCATTTGATTCACCATCGCTTTCATCTGCGTTTGGAGATTGATAATGTAGATGCTTTTGACATTGCAAAAGATATGATTGACCGAAAGTTGATTCAGGAGATTTCTTTCATGGATCATACGCCGGGACAGGGACAGTATCGGGATTTAGAGGTTTATCGGGAAACCATAGACAAGTATCACGGTATGGAAAACGAAGGAAAGACCTTTGAAGAGGTGCTCGAACACCACCAGCACAAAGTCATGCTGTCACTGGAACAGCTACAGGAACTGGCAGACTTGGCACATCAGAATCATATTACGGTTGCTTCTCACGATGATGATACCGTGGAAAAGCTGCAATTGAATCAGAAGTTGGGTGTCGATATCAGTGAATTTCCCATCACGCAAGAAGTGGCACAGGTTGCTCACAATATGGGATTTTATACGATTGCCGGTGCACCAAATATTCTGCTGGGCGGTTCGCACTCCGGCAATATGTCTGCTGCACAAGCCATTCAGAATGGCAGCGTGGATATTCTCTGTTCCGACTATTTCCCGCAGGCGTTGCTGCACAGCTTGTTTGTGATGCGGGACAAATACGGACAGACTTTACCGGAAATGGTCAATAAGGTTTCCCTGAATCCAGCAAAGGCAATGGGGATTGATCATGATTATGGTTCGATTGAACCGGGCAAGAAGGCAGATTTGGTGATTGCAGACATTCTGGACGGCTATCCGGTAGTGACACATGTTCTGGTGGATGGTCAGACAACATCCAGAGTAGAATACAGGGGGCATTCCATATGAGTATCTTGGAAATCAAAGGACTGGGTAAAAATTTTTACCTGCACCATGCGAATCGGGAGATTCACTCCTGTGAAAATATCAATTTCAGTCTGGAAGAAGGGCAGTTTATCGGAATTGTAGGGCGTTCTGGTGCTGGAAAATCTACAATTTTGAAATGTATTCACCGTACTTATCTGCCGACAGAGGGTGATATTCTCTATGATAGCCTTGCCTATGGGAAAATTAGTCTGGCACACGCAGCAGAACGGGAGATTCTGTATTTACGCAGTCATGAAATCGGTTATGTTTCGCAGTTTCTCAGTGTCATGCCACGGACAACCGCAAAGGAACATGTCATGCAAGCCCTGCTGGAAACGGGCTGGGATGGCGAACAGGCAATGGAAAAAGCAGAAGAAATGCTGACCTATTTCCAGCTGCCGGAAAATTTGTGGGATATTTACCCGAATACGTTTTCTGGTGGGGAACGGCTGCGGTTAAATTTGGCACATACTATGGTAAAGCGTCCACGGCTGATGTTGTTAGACGAACCGACCGCCTCGCTGGATAACAAGTCAAAGGTCTTGGTAAAAGATATGCTGCAAAAGCTTAAGCAAGAGGGAACAAGTATGATTGGAATTTTCCACGACTTAGAGTTTATGGATGGCTTGTGTGACCGAGTCTTTAATATTTCGGAGGGGACATTTCAATGATGCGGATGGATTGTCATATGCATTCTACGGTTTCGGATGGCAGTTTCACCATTCCGCAGCTGATTGAACGGGCAAAACAGAACGGATTGGATGCCATTGTTCTAACTGACCACGATACCTTATCGCAGCGGAATCAGATTCCAGAAACGGAAGGGTTACAAGTTTTCGCAGGCATTGAGATTTCTGCCTATGATTACAAGAATGATTTTCGGGTGCATATGCTGGGTTACCGAATTCAACGACCAGAGGGAACAGAACAGATCGTACATCCGACATTAGAGGCACGGCATGCCAATTCGATGAAACAGATTGCAATTTTGAATCAGCATGGCTATGAGATTGATGTTGACAAGTTGCATCGTGCCGATGGCAAGTACATCTATAAGCAACACATCATGGATGATTTGGTACAGCGTGGGAAAGCACCGGATATGTTTGGCACATTTTATCAGACGACATTCAAACATGGCGGAATCTGTGACTTTGATATTCATTACCCTTCTCCGCTGGAGGCATTGCGTGCGATAAAAGATGCTGGAGGGCTGGCAGTGCTGGCACATAGCGGACAGCAGCAGAATTTTTGCATCATTCCGGAACTGGTTGAAGCAGGATTAGATGGGCTGGAGTTGCAGCATCATGCAAACAAAGAAAAAGACCGTGCAATCATTCGCCAGTATGCGGAGCAATATCACCTGTTTCTGACTGGCGGTAGCGATTTTCACGGCAGATATGAGGGCGTTTCTGTGGATGTTGGCGATTATATTGCAGAACCGAGCGGTGTTTGTGCTCTTTTAGGAGGGATTTGCGAATGATTCGTTTGGCTGTTTCGGCAGACCAGCTGGAAATTTATTCGTTGATTTGTGCACTAGAAGAAACATCGTTTCCGCAGGAAATGTTTGCGTGGGGATTTTATACCATGCTTTCGAGTGCATCACATTTGCTGCTGGTTGCAGAAGAAGAAGGGCAGATTGTTGGTTTGCTGCATCTGCGGATGGAATTTCAATTGCATCACTGTGGAACAGTTGCAGAAATCATGGAGTTGATTGTGAGCCGTGAAGTGCGTTCCAAGGGCATTGGAGCAGCCTTATTAAAAGCTGCCAGAGAGCAGGCGATACAGCATCACTGTATACAATTTGAAGTGACCAGCAATCAGAAACGAAAGCAGGCACATCGGTTTTATCAGCGAGAGGGTCTTGAGCAGACGCACATCAAGATGACAGAGGCATTATTGTAAAAATTGATCGGATAAAGAAACGGACTTCGCTGGGATAACGAAGTCCGTATTTTTTATTTGACTGTAAGCAGGTTCTTTTTTAACAGGCATACGTCTACTACATTCAGCTGGTTATCCGAATTGCGATCCACTGCTTTCCAGTTTGTCAGTTTTGTTTCTGGCGTATTTAATAGCCATTTTTGCAGCAGCACTACATCCGCCAGATTGCAAACGCCATCTGCATTGCCATCGCCAGGAATGATTTCAGATAAGATTGATATATGATTTTCTTCTGCATAACGAATGGCATTTTTGTTTTGTGAAATCAAAAGAAAACCATCTTTTACAGCATATCCATTATCGTATTCATATCCAATGGATTTTGTTCCGAGTGTTGTATGTTCTCCGTTTAAGGTGAGCGCATTTAAGGAATTACAGTCCAAAAATGCATAATCGCCGATACTTTGACAGCTTTTTGGGATAACGATTTCTGAAATAGACCGGCATCCGCTAAACGCTCTGTCTTCGATGATATTGAGGTTTTCCGGCAAGTTCATCCCTTTTAAATTGGGGCAGTCGTAAAAGGCATACTGTTCAATGGAATAGAGTGATTTCGACAGATTGACCGATTCCAATGAAATACAATGTGCAAATGCAAATCTGCTGATGTGTGTGACAGTTTCTGGAATCACAACAGATTCCAATTTTTCACATCGTTCAAAGGCATACTAGTCAATGACGGTGACCGGTTTTCCTTCTATTTCATCTGGAATGACGATATGAACTGCGTTTTTATCACAGCCATTGATTCTTACGCCGGAATCTGTAACGGAATAGCTGAGAAAATCCAACGATGTCCAATTCCAGTCGATTGCATCAGATGGCATAATGGAAAGACTGCCCGTTTCTTTGAGTGCATTCCAATCTAGTGAAAAGGAACATTTATCAGAAACATTTCCGCAGACATCCACACATTCTATTTCATAGATGGCATTGTCATCTGTAAAGTTGTGATCCGTCCAGACGTTTTGTGTTGCATTGCCGCCAACTTTTGCAGCAGGAACAATGTAATCATAAAGTTTTCCGTTCTTATAAATGTTGGTATGAACAACAGAAGTATTGTCTTTCATGCCCGTAAATGTAAATTTCGGGCGTTGTTTTCCATCACTTTCTATGAGTTGAACTTCAATATTGGTTGGTGATGTCGGCGGTTCGGATTCGATTTTACCAGTTTTCAGGTAGGTTTTTAGGCATTCATGAAACTGTGGGTCGGTGTTGTAAGGGGAGTAATGATGGGGATATGCAAAGCAAAATAGAGCATCTACAAACGGCTTTGCCGTTTCAAGTCTGGTTGTAAAATCTTGTACATTTTTGATACCGGAATAGGATACACCATGCGGAGCAGTCATTCTTTCTGCATCTGGCTGCACGAACATTTCTGCATTTGTTCCAAGAAGAAGCGTTGTTCCACGATTTTTGTTGGAACGGTCAACTGCATTTCGATAGGCTTTTGTCCATTCGGCGAGATGTGCAACATCCATACCGCCGCCGCCACAACTATCCTGCGGACAAATCATATCATCATCTCGGAACGGAATGCGGCTTAAGACATCCGACCAGTATTCTGTAAATCGGTCAATGTTGACGCTTGCGTAACCATAGCCAAAAATATTGACATAAGGGCTGAAAAGTAACGGCATGGATTCGTCCAAGTCGTTGCAATTTTCGATTACCATTGTAAACATTTCATCTAAACTGTCTGCATAAGCATCCATACCAGTATCGGTGTCCATGTAAAGTGTATTATAAAGTTCTGTCACAAAGTAAAATCCATAATAGGTATCCGGATAGCGGGATTTATACTGGTTGTAGAGTTCTGTAGTGATTTCATTGCATTGTTTCATATAAGCTTGATTGGCTTTTCTACCTGCTTCGGAAACAATGTCACTGTTCCAAGCACAGTCAAGCCCCATGCCAAGATAGAGTTTAATATCATATTTTTTGCAGTAATATAGCAAAGGTTCTAATGCATCATATGCAACATAGTCGCTCAAATAATCCAATTTGGAGGGGTAGTATACTGTCCACGTTCCATCAGAATTATGATTTGCAACATCACCCATAATCAGATAGTCGATACCAACCTCTTTTAATGCTTGCATTTCATTGTCCCATTGTTCTTCGTCATAAGTCATATACAACCATGGCTGGATAAATGTTCCATCAATTTTTTCAATGTGAGAAGATTCTGCCTGAGCGTGTATGCACGATGGAATGGATAGATTCAAGACCAGACTCAGACACAATGCAATTGTAATCCAAAAATGTTTTTTCATTGGCAAATACCTCTTGTTTTTCGTCAAATTTTGTGGTTTTATGATGCCTTTTATTATAGCATAAGCCAGATGAAAAAGCAATTGATTCAAATGAAATTGGAACATTCTCGGATTTTTAAAATTTCATTTGTGACATCGACAAAATTCGACAAGTAACTTTATTGACAAACCGTAAAAAAACATGATATAATAAATTTATTCAATCCGGATGTACCGGATGAAAATTTTTTTATTTTTCCCAACCTACTAATTGTGGAAAAAAAGTCGTTTCCTGAAGCTGATCATCTCAGGAAGCGGCTGATTTTTTATGAAAAATTGTGTAATGTAACACATAAAAGGGATTTGATTGGCAGTATAAAGCTGCTTTTGAGAGGACTTTATTTTTCAAATAATTTTGGTATTTTGTTACCATGTCAATGAAAATTCCACCAGTTCTGGTGCTTCTGGATTTCCAATCATTGGAGTTTTTTGTCCAGTGTTGCAAGCTGTTTCATTTCCTCTGCCGACCTGCTCCTCGTTGTCATATGCTTCAGCAGTGTCGATGAGTCGATACCCTGTGTGGATCGCCTTTGCAACAGCTTGTTCACAAGCTGCTCCCGTGGTCGTATGGGTCTGCTGCCCTGCGAACGTGATAGCGAAAACCGCAGAGTATTCAACGAAAAATCGGTAAACTGGATGCAGGGAATCCAGTGTTTGAAAGGATGTGGGGCAAGTATCGGGAATACTAAGGAATACTGTCACTTATGCCTGCTGGAATGTAGAAGTTTTAAGTATACAGAGGATAAAATATTTTTCGTAAATTAGTAAGTTTTGAAAACAGAAGCAGAAAGAGTGTAGCCTCAAACTTTCATCTTTTTGAGTATCTATGATAGGTATTGCGAGCCGGTTCATCGGTTAGCGAAATCGAGCCAATGTGCAGAATCCCACTGCTGCGAATCAGTTCCAACGGAACATCGCTATTTCCAGCATCTTATCTGCACCGTGATTTCGGGCAAAGGAGAACTCCCGTTCTCCGTCCGGCTTAACATCGACAAATGCCAATGTTGTGAAGTAATCATCACTTAATGTGAAACCAGTGCTGCTAATGCCGCATTGCTCCAATGTTTCCTTGAGGAATCGACCATGCATGTCATTTCCAGCCTTGCCGATAAAAGCAGTTCTTGCTCCCAACTTTGCCATGGCAGCCATAACATTTGCCGGAGCACCGCCAGCATTCTGTGCAAAGATACGTTGCCCTTGTTCATTTCTGCCCTGCATCGTGAAGTCAATCAGCATTTCTCCCAATGCACATGCCAGAAATGTGGTCTTTTGAATCATTGGTCCTTCCGGACACAAGATGCCCAAATGTTCCAATTCTTCTAAAAATGGGGTACAGACATGCGGGTCATCCGAATACACCTGTAAAACACCAGTATCTTTTTTTGGCAATTCCAAAACGCCAAGAATTGACTTTGCATCTACTACAAAATTGCCAGACTGTAAATCTACATCACATGGCAGGTGATGCGGTTTGCCAATCATGTAGAATCGAATCCGGATAAAATTTCCGGTGTTGGAATTGCGATTCAAGGGATTCTCTCCCCAGATCGCAGCAAAATTCAATATGGAAAACTACTACAGCATACCGGATTGAATATTGCGGATTTGACTCGCTATATTCCATATCCTTGTGTTACCGAACATGACTCCAAAGCGGCTGCTGTTGCAGAAATCTGGAATCAACCGCAATTTTCCGATGCTGTTGTTTTACTGCTCAATAAAAATTTAGGCAGTGCATTGGTCATTCATGGAGAGGTGCATCAGGGAAAATCCATGCATAGTGGAACGATTGAGCATATGTGTATTGTTCCAGACGGAAAGCCCTGTTACTGTGGCGGAAAAGGCTGCTTGGAAACCTATTGCTCCGCAGAAAGCCTGCAAAATCAAATTCAGGGGAACTCTTTTGCGGCTTTTTCTGATTATTTCCAGTAATTTTCGCTGCATAAAAATGAGGTCGATGCCATTCAATCTTTGATTTCCATCAAAATTTCCAGCTTGTCCATCGGTAATCGTGCCCGCACCAATCAGCCATTTCTGTAACGTGATTCCATCTGTCTTATAAATTTTTCTATACTATTGTATACAAGGTATATGCCTTTCCATCAATGATATCCGCCAATGTTGATGTATTCACCATTTTCCAGTGTCATTTTTACCAGATAGCCAGACTTGCCAGCTTGTTCCGGAGAGGAAATCTCTTTCATAAATGCATT
>ERZ1106951.823-NODE-823-length-30023-cov-7.616324_pt1 | contig 30023 bp, 24 predicted proteins | sample MGYA00403676_ERZ1106951 | MGnify/ENA primary metagenome ERZ1106951 (study PRJEB35170, sample SAMEA104062398) | human gut metagenome | biome: human gut; feature: human-associated habitat; material: faeces | place: Denmark | collected 2012-04-23 ...
GATCGACTGAGCACCCTACGGGCCCTTTGCCGCAAGGCAAGGGGCCTTTTTGTATGTTAAGGAGTAAACTATGCAGCAATATCTCGAAGCCGGAAAAGTTGTAACGACCCATGGGGTGCGCGGCGAAATGAAACTGGAACTCTGGTGCGATGGCGTCGCGTTCCTCAAAAAGGTGGGCAGGCTCTACCCCTCCCGCAACGGCGGCAAGTGCTATCAGATCAAGTCCATCCGCGCTCAGGGCCAGATGGCTCTGCTCCAGCTGGAGGGCGTGGACGATATGGACGCTGCCCGGGCACTGCGGGGCCAGGTGTTCTACTTTGATCGGAATGACGCCACCCTCCCGGCGGGCCGCTGGTATGTGGCCGATCTCATCGGGTGCGAGGTGCGGGACGCCGATACCGGCAAGGTGTATGGCGTCGTCACCAGCGTGGACCACCCCGGCGCCCAGGATATTTACACCGTCAAGAGCCCCAGCGGCAAGGAATATATGTTCCCCGGGGTGGACGCGTTCCTGAAAGAGCGCAACCCGCCGGAGGGGTACATCCTTGTCACCCCCATCCCGGGCCTGCTGGACGATGATTTTGACAGTGAGCGCAGTGAAGAGGAGGCGGAGTGAGCCATGGGGATGCGTGTGGATATCGTGACCCTCTTCCCGGAGATGTGCCAGCAGGTGCTGGATGCCAGCATCATCGGCCGTGCCGCCAAGCGGGGCTATATTGAGACCCACTGCCACCAGATCCGGGATTACACCCTCAACAAGCAGAAGCAGACCGACGATTATCCCTATGGCGGCGGGTGCGGCATGGTGCTGTACGCCCAGCCCATCGCGGACTGCCTGCGGGCCGTCCAGAAAGAGGTGGCGGAACAGGGACGCCCCGCCCCGCATATCGTGTTCTTGACGGCAGGCGGCCAGCGATACACCGAGGAACACGCCCGGCGGCTGGCCCAGTATGATAACCTCACCCTGGTCTGCGGCCATTACGAGGGCATTGATGAGCGTGTCATCGACGCCTTTGCGGATGAGGAACTCTCCATCGGCGATTATATCCTCACCGGCGGTGAGCTTGCCAGCCTGGTGGTGGCTGACAGCGTCCTCCGCCTCAAACCCGGCGTGCTGGCGGAGCAGAAAGGCTATGAAGAGGAAAGCTACTGGGACGGCCTGCTGGAGTACCCGCAGTATACCCGCCCGGAAGTCTGGGAGGGCCGCGCCGTGCCCCAGGTGCTGCTGGGCGGTGACCATCAGAAGATCGACGCCTGGCGCGGGGAGCAGAGCCGCGCCCGCACCCGCCTGCGCCGCCCGGAGCTCTATGAAGAGTGGTGTGCCACCCACCCCATCACCGAGCTGCCCAAATGGAAGCGGGGCGAGAACATGCGCCTTGTGAAAACCGAGGAGCAGATGGCTGCCGCCGCCCGCCTGATGCTGGAGGGCCGCCGCGCCGTCTGCGCCCAGAACTGGACGCCGGAGTTTTGTGCCCGCCTCACGGAAGAAGAATTTCTCGCCCGGCTGCGGCAGGAAAAGAAAGACGGCTATGCCCATTATCTCCACTGCACCAAGGATGTGCCGGACGGAATGGTCAGCGTCAGTCATAAAGAGGGCAGGATCGAGCATTTATATGTGACGGAAGCTTCCCGCGGCAGGGGCCTTGGCGTCAAGATGCTGGATTTTGCCCGTAAAAAGCTGGAGGAACACCCGCACCCGGTGCTCAGTGTGCTGGACACCAATGCCCGCGCCAAAGCGCTGTATACCCGCATGGGCTGGCGGCTGACCGGGGAAGTGGAAGAGGAATTTGACTCGGCTGCCCTGCCCGGCGTTGTGCACAAGTGCGCCATGGTCACCATGCGGTACGAGGGCTGAAAACTTTGTCACAGGGAGCAGAAAAAGGTCCCAAGTGCTAAAATTGTTGAAAACTTTTGTATTACCCCGCCAACGTTGGGGGAATAATTTTGTTGTCTTTGTATAAAAGGTGAAAAATGCCCCGGATTTCATTGGGAAAACCGCCAAAAATGCGCCGGGGGGCTGTACAACGGTTTCGTCTTGCGCTAAAATGAGTACAACGCAACAGGCACGAAAGAAAATTGCATCCCCGAGAACGATAATAGATAGGAGCGTTTTACTATGTACGTCAAAGAAGTTACCGTTGAAAATCAGGTTGGTCTGCATGCACGTCCCGCTACTTTCTTCATCCAGAAAGCAAACGAGTTCAAGTCTTCCATCTGGGTCGAGAAAGAGGAGCGCCGCGTGAACGCTAAGAGCCTGCTGGGCGTCCTGTCTCTGGGCATCGTTGGCGGTACTACCATCCGCATCATTGCCGATGGTGCTGATGAGCAGGCCGCGGTGGATGGCCTCATCAAGCTGGTAGAGTCTGGCTTTGCAGAGTAATTCGAGCCTTTGATTTTTGAAGCGGCGGGAGTTTTTCCTGCCGCTTTTTTGCGATCGGGAGGAAACCCGGAAATGAAAGATCTGAAAAAGGAGGACATTCCCCATGAAAAAACCGAGTGAAGAAACCATGCGGAAATTTGTGGCGTTCTGTGATTCCGGTCGTCCGTGGTATTTTGCGCTGGGCATGTGCGTCGCGATGCTCATTGTCCAGTTTGCCCTCTGGTTTGCAGCCGATGAAGATAAGAAACCCGGCTGGTGGTACACTGTGCCCGCCTGGTTTGGCATTTTCCGCTCTCTGGACAACATCCACCAGGCCCGCAAAAACCGGGAGAGCGATGCGGAATGACCAAGGCGGAACTTTACAAAAAGGCCTGTATGCTGCCGCTTTTACCCGGTGTTTATATTATCCGGGATAAAACCGATACCATCATCTATATCGGCAAGGCCAAGCGGCTCCGCATCCGGGTCAGCCAGTATTTCCGGGAGGGTGTGCCCCACGACAACAAGGTCAGCCAGATGATCGCCCACGCCTATGCGTTCGACGTTATCGTCTGCCAGAGTGAGTTTGAGGCGCTGGTGCTGGAAGCCAGCCAGATCAAGGCCCACACCCCCAAATACAACATCCTGCTCAAGGACGATAAGGGTTACAGCTATATCAAGATCACCAAAGAGGAGTGGCCCCGGCTCTCGTTCGTGCTCCAGAAAGAGGACGACGGCGCGGAGTATCTGGGCCCCTATACTTCCAGCTTTGCGGCCCGGCAGATGGCAGAAACGGCCATGGACGCCTTTCTGCTGCCCCGGTGCAACAAGCGCTTCCCGCAGGAGATCGGCAGGGGCCGCCCCTGCCTGAACGCCCATATCGGCAAGTGCATGGCCGTGTGCAGCGGCAAGATCAGCTGTGAAAATTACAATCAGGCGGTCCGGAGCGCGGCCCACCTGATCCGGTACGGCAAAAAAGACATCCTGAAAACCCTCAACGAGCGGATGATGGAAGCCTCTGACCGGCTGGAATTTGAGACAGCGGCCCTGATCCGCGACCAGATCAACGCCATCACCAAAGTGACGGCGGGCCAGAAAGTGGTCGTGGACCCGGATGTGGAGATGGACGTGGTGGCACTGGCGGGCACCCCCGGCAGCGTCTGCGCGGCGGTGCTCCGCTTCCGGGAGGGACGGCTGACGGATAAGCGGGAGTTCCTTTTCCACGATACGGCGGATATCGCCGCCGCGCGGGAGGAGTTTCTGCCCCGGTACTATCTGGACGACGAGCAGGTCCCCAAGGTCATCGCGGTGGACGAGCTGCCGCCGGACGCCGACGCCCTGCAGCAGGCTCTGAACGAGAAGCGGGGGAGCGAGGTGCAGCTCTACGTCCCCCAGCGGGGCGATAAGGCCCGTCTTGTCGAGATGGCCCACACCAATGCGGTGGAGCGTCTGGCCCGGGAGAGCGGCCGCTATGCCCGGGAAGAAAAGCTGCTGGACGAGCTGGCCCAGGTGCTGGGCCTTGCAAAGCCGCCCCGCGCCATTGAGAGCTACGATATTTCCAACTGGGGCGATGGCACCAGTGTCTGCGGTATGGTCACGTTCAAGGACGGCAAGCCCTATAAGGCGGGTTACCGCAAGTTCAAGATGAAAACCGTGCTGGGCACCGACGACTACGCCTCGCTGGCGGAGACCGTCTCCCGGCGGGCGGCGGAGTACGAAAAATACGCCGCTCTGGCCAAGGCCGGGGAGCCCAGCAATAACTATTTCGGCCAGAAGCCGGACCTGCTCCTGATGGACGGCGGCCGGGGCCAGGTGAGCGCCGCCAGGGAGGCGCTGGCAGGCACGGCCCTGGCCGACGTCCCTCTCTACGGCATGGTCAAGGACGACCACCACCGCACCCGTGCCATCGTGGACAGCGAGGGCCGGGAAATCGCCATCAACATGAACCGGGGCACGTTCACGTTCATCACGGCCATTCAGGATGAGACGCACCGCTTTGCCAACGCCTACCGCAAGCAGCAGATGCACCAAAAAAGCTACGCCTCCACCCTGACCGAGGTGCCGGGCGTCGGCCCGAAAACGGCCAAGGCCCTGATGGCCCGGTTCAAGAGCGTAGGCGCCGTGCGGGAGGCCGCAATGGACCAGCTGGAAAATACCCCCGGCGTGGGCCCGCGGCTGGCCCGGACCATCTACGATCATTTCCACCCGCAAAACTGAATCCAAAATGCAGCACGTCCGGTGCAGAGCCAGAAACTCTGCGCCGGACGTGCTTTTTAGGCTGTTTTCAAGATTTGCCTACCTGTAAATACTCCCGTAGTTTGCGCTGGAGCAGTGGGTCATCACAGGGGAGATATTTGCGCTGCATCCCGCCTACGACTCGCTCCGGGCAGAGCTGGGCGCGGTACTCTGCAGGGGGTACGCTGCAAAGTGGTGCGGAATCGGGCGTTGAACGTTTTCAGGTCTGCAAAGCCGTTGCGGAGGGCAATGTCGGTCAGGCTGTCGGTGGTCAGGGCCAGGTCAATGAGGGCGTGTTGGAACCGCACCCGGGTCAGGTACTCATGGAAATTGATGCCTACGATCTGCTTGAAGAGCGTGGAAATGTAGGTGCGGTTGTACTGAGCGTAATCGGCCAGGTTTTCCAGCGTCAGTTTTTCGGCGTAGTGGTCGGAGACGTAGGCCAGCAGGCGGCGGACGGCAGCCCGGCGTTGTTCATCCTCGGGCATGGTATTGAGCAGGGTGGGGGAGAACTCGGTGCAAAGGGCAAGGAGCAGCAGCTCCAGACTGGCTTTGACCCCCAGCTGGGCGTAGGGCCCGCCCTGCTGGGCAAACTGGAAGATCTGGCTGGCATAAAACCGCAGGTGGCGGTAGCGGGGTTCGTCCCGGGTGGTTTCGTCGGAGCGGCAGGACGGGAAATCATAGACGCCGCCCTTTTTGAGCAGCGGCTTGAAAGCCGAGGCGGAAAAATGCAGCACAAAGGCAATGGTATCCACCTGTGAACCCATGGAAGCGTGGCCGACGCCGGGCGGCACCAGAATGACGTCATCCACATCGAGGTGGAAATTTTCGCTGCCGCGGCAGCATTCCTGCCGCCCGTGAAGCAGGATGTTGAGCTCATATTCATCTTCGTGCCAGTGATAACGGTAGTTGAACACATCGTGGACAAAGCAGCGGACGGAGAGATTTTCCCGGGGCCAGTCCAGCTGATAATTTGCAAATTCCATCCGAGTTCCTCCAAAAATCCAAATATTTTCCCTGTGGAAAAGGTTTAGATAAGATTTTCAACCCAAAAGGCCACTTCAAGGATAACCGATAAAATCCGACGTGTCAACCACTGATTTGAAATGCTGCACCAAATTTTGCAGGGCGGATTTGGCACAATGCACAAGAATATAAAAAATGCTCTGGCAAAAACGCACAGGGAAAAGATTTGGATTTTTTACTGGGATCGTTTGCGGAAAAATTATCAAAAGGGAACGTAAAATTACTCCGCCGCCGCAAAACGCGCAAACATTTGGCCACGACAGAGGAAGAATTTTTTGTTAATATATTGGCAACAAAGCTCCCTGCCCGGGCAGCAAGAGAACTTTTCAGAAACAAAACATGAATGGAAAGGGAAACATTATGAATACTCAAATGATCATCTGTATGGTGATCTTTGCGGCAACGCTGGTCAGCTATATGCTGAACAAGATCCCCATGTGGCTTACCGCCATGCTCTCTCTGGCAGCCCTGTATTTTACCGGATGCATTGATGCAAGCGGTGCACTGGCCGGCTTCTCCAATGTCAACACCCTGCTGATGGCTACCATGTTTGTGGTGGCCGCAGGCTTCCGCCGCACCTCTCTGGTGGATGGCATGTGCGATGCTATCATGAAAGTGACCCGTGGCAGCTTCCGGACGGCATACTTCGGCTACATCCTGCTGGCTGTCCTGCTCACCAACTTCATTGCAAGCCCTATGGTGGTCTACGCCATCGTCAGCCCGCTGCTGGCCGCCCTGTGCGATAACACGGGCCACAGCCGCAGCCAGTATATGTTCCCGGTCATGGTGGTCTGCGTGGCCTGCTGCGGCATTCTGCCCCTGGCCACTGCCATCCAGCAGGCGGGTCAGTTCACGGGCTTTATGGAGACTTACGGCTTTACGGGCATGTCCATGCGTGCCATTGATTTCACCATTGGTACATGGCCTGTCCTCATCATCGTCCCGCTGTGGGCGGTCTTCATCGGCCCCAAGTTCACCCCCAAGGAGCCCGTGGTCCCCATTGAGGCACTGGAGCAGAAGAGTGCTGCCAAGGGCCAGCAGAAGCTGAGCCCGGTGGTGGATAAGATCGGCATCTTCGTCTTCTTTGCCACCATCCTCTGCCTCATCTTCTCCTCTCAGCTCCATCTGGCTACCTGGTCGGTCGCTCTGGTGGGCAGTCTGTGCATGGTCCTGTTTGGTGTGGTGGACCAGAAGTCCGCCCTGCGGGATATCCCCTGGGATATGCTGATGCTCTTCGTCGGCGCACTGGCTCTGGGCACTGCTCTGACCAACACGGGTGCAGGCGATATGATCGGCAACGCGCTGGCAACGGCTGTGGGCGGCACCCATAACAACTACATCCTGGGCGCGCTGTTCTTTATCATCCCGTTCCTGCTCACCCAGTTCATGCTCAACCGTTCGGTCTCTGCTGTCTTCGTGCCCATCTGCCTGCTGACCTGCTCTGCCCTGGGCGCAAACCCCACTGGCCTGGTCCTGCTGGTCAATGCTGGCTCCCTGACCGCTTTCCTGACTCCTATGGCTACCCCCGCTGTTCCCATGTGCATGGCTGACGGCGGTTACGACCTGAAGAGCCTGTTCAAGAGCGGTGCCCTCATCACGCTCATCCTGCCTGTCATCTACATCCTCTATACCATGACCGTGTTCCCGGCATTCTGATGCAACAAAAGGAGTGATTTGGGATGACATTGGAAGAAAAAATCGCTATGGCGCAGACCATCCGCAGCCGAGATCGCTTCGGCCCCGTCAGCCCGGAGGAACTGGCAGCCCTGCCCGGTACGGAGACAGAGATCCACATCCCGGTAGAGGGCGGGCGCACGGTCCATGTCTATGAGGAGCGGCCCGATGGGCTGCCGGCCAAAGCAGCCCTCGTGCTCAATTTCCACGGCGGCGGTTTTATCAAGGGCCGCACGGATCGTGACCGCCGTTATTGCTGCACCATCATGGAGCGGTTGAACGCGCTGGTCTGGGACGTGGATTATTGCGTCGCGCCGGAAGCACCTTTCCCGGCGGCAGTGGAAGAGACGTACGGCATCATTGCCTATGCGTTCGACCATGCTGAGAAACTGGGCGTAGACCCGGCAAAGATCATCCTGGCCGGGCACAGCGCAGGCGGAAACCTGGTGGCAGCAGCTTGTCTGAAAAATGCGGAGAGCCATCGCTTCTCTCCCTGCTGTGTGCTGATGGAATACTTCCCGGTGGATAACGTCACCAGCCCGGTGGAGCGGCTTTCGCCACAGCTGCGGGCCGACCCGTTCTGGGTCAAACGTGCCGAGACGGAAAAGCTCTACACCGATTTTTACGTGGGCGATGCCGACCCGGCCCAGCCGCTCTGCTCGCCTCTCAATGCAGCGGATGAGGCCCTGGCTACTTTCCCGGATTGCCTCATCCTCTCGGCCGGAGAGGACAGCCTGCGGGAGGATGTGGAGGCCTTTGCCCTCCGGCTGGTCAAGGCAGGCGTCTGTGTCACAGCCCAGCGCATCCCGGAGGCTATGCACGGCTTTACCACCAACTGGACCCCCGGCTGGGAGCGGGCACTGGCACTGCATTGCAAATTTTTCCGGCAGCATTTATAATCAAAAAAAGCGAACGCAGCAAAACTGGAGGCTGAATCTATGAAAATTACCGACGTCAAGCTCCGCTTTGCCAAGCACTATCTGTTCGTGCAGGTGTATACCGACGCGGGCATCGTGGGCCTGGGCGAAGCAGGCAACTGGGGCTATTTGCAGGCCACGGCTGCCGCCATTGAAAAATTTGCCACCTATCTCATTGGCAAAGACCCGTTCCGCATTGAGGATTACAACCAGAACTTCCTGCGTTCGGTCTACTTCCGCGGTTCGGTCATCATGAGTGCCATCTCTGCCATCGATATCGCTCTGTGGGATATCAAGGGCAAGGCCCTGGGTGTGCCCGTGTATGAGCTGCTGGGCGGAAAGACCCGTGAAAAAGTACGGGTGTACGCCTCTGTCATGCACCTCACCGAGGATAAGCAGGAGCTGGCCAAACAGTACCAGCAGCTGCAGGAGCTGGGCTTTACGGCCGCCAAGATCTTCTGCAACGGCCCCACCAGCTCGCCGGACGGCAAGGGGGAGTTCTTCTCCAGCCGCATTGAGCGGGAGGTGGAGAAAGTCCGCGTGGCCCGCGAGGCGGTCGGCCCTGATTTTGACTTCGTGTTGGAAGTGCACCGCGGCATGACCCTGCCCGAGGCGGTGGCCTTTGGCCGTGCCGTGGAGCCCTATCGCCCCATGATTTTGGAGGACCCCGTCCCGCCCGATAACGTGGATACCATGGCTGAAGTAGCCAGCAAGGTGGGGGTGCCCATCGCCACGGGCGAGCGCGCCATTGACCTGCGTGAGTTTGAGGTGCTGATGGCCCGCCACGCCTGCCAGTATGTCCGCCCGGACGTCTGCGCTGTGGGCGGTATTACCACCAGCAAAAAGATCTGCGCTCTGGCCGAGGCACACGATGTGCTGGTCATCCCGCACAACCCGCTGGGCCCCGTCTCCACCGCTGCTTGCCTGCAGATCTGCGCCTCCATCCCCAATCTGGGGATCCAGGAGCTGCCCGGTTTCTGCCTCAATGGTGCAGAAGATAGAATGGTCAAAGAGCCGCTCCGCTTTGAGAACGGCTGTATGCTGATCCCCGAGGCTCCCGGCATCGGCGTGGAGCTGGCCGATGACGCCGAGGAACTGTACCCCGCCAACGAGCGCGGCAGCACGTCCGCCCGCCGTGCCTTTGATGGCTCGGTCAAGGACTGGTAAGTTTGCGATCTTCTTTCCTTTTTGCGATCAACCCCCATTCTTTTTCTTTCGGAAAAGCCCGTCGGCGTATGCAGAGCCGACGGGCTTTTTGTTGCTCTTGCCTTTTTGGGCAAAAGAGGCTACAATAGTCCCAGCAAACCGAAATTTGAAACTTCGGAGGGAAAAACTTATGGCTTGTACAACGATCCTTGTTGGCAAAAACGCATCCTATGACGGCTCCACCATGATCGCCCGCAACGACGATTCCGGTTCGGGGCATTTCACGGCCAAAAAATTTGTGGTCGTGCAGCCGGAGGAGCACCCGGCTGTTTACAAATCCGTGCTGTCCCATGTGGAGATCCCCCTGCCGGGCGATCCCATGCGGATGACGGCCATGCCAAACGCTGTGGAGGGCAAGGGCATCTGGGCCGCGGCCGGTGTCAATGCCGCCAATGTGGGCATGACCGCTACCGAGACCATCACCTCCAACCCCCGCGTGCTGGGGGCGGACCCGCTGGTGGTGTACCAGCCTGCTATGGGCGATACCCCGGAGGTGCCCGGCGGCATCGGCGAGGAGGATATCGTCTATCTGGTGCTGCCCTATATCCACTCGGCCCGGGAGGGCGTGGAGCGGCTGGGCCGCCTGCTGGAGACCTACGGCACCTATGAGATGAACGGCATCGCCTTCCAGGATGTCCACGAGATCTGGTGGCTGGAGACCATCGGCGGCCACCACTGGATGGCCCGCCGCGTGCCGGATGATTCCTACGTGGTCATGCCCAACCAGCTGGGCATCGACAGTTTTGACCTGGACGATGCCTATGGTGACAAAAAAGACTACATGTGCTCGGCGGACCTGCGGGAGTTCCTCGCGGCCAATCATCTCGACCTGTCGCTGGACGGAAGCCTGAACCCGCGGGACGCTTTTGGCAGCCACGACGACGCAGACCACGTTTACAACACGCCCCGTGCCTGGTACATGCTCCGCACCCTCAATCCCAACACCTGGGTCTGGGACGGCCCGGACGCCGACTACACCCCGCGCTCCGATGACCTGCCCTGGTGCATGGTGCCCGAGAAGAAGCTGACCCCGGAGGATGTCAAATATGTGCTGTCCTCCCACTACCAGGGCACGCCCTATGACCCCTACGCCAGCTACGGCGACAAGAGCCAGCGCGGCATGTACCGCTCCATCGGCATCAACCGCAACGACTTTATGGCTCTCATCCAGATCCGTCCGGACGTCCCGGCGGAGCAGAGCGCCATTGAGTGGGTGGCTTATGCCTCCAACGCGTTCAACACCATGGTGCCGTTCTACGCCAATGTGACCACCACGCCGGAGTACCTGTCCTGCACCACCAAAGAGGTGTCCACCGACAGCTTCTACTGGGTCAGCCGGATGATCGCCGCCATGACGGATGCCTCTTATTCCAAGAGCCTCGTCCACGCCGAGCGGTATGAGCTGGGCGTCCTTTCGGCCAGCCGGGCCCTCATCCACCAGTACGACGCAAAGCTCATTGCAGAGCCGGATGCCGGCCAGCGCGCCGCTCTCCGGGTGGAGGCCAACGAGGCCATTGCCAAGGCCCTCAAGGCCCGTGCCGCCGATACGCTGGATAAGGTGCTGTTTGAGCTGAGCAGCGGCATGAAGAACGCCTTTGCCCGCTCCGACGCCTAAGCGCTGATTCCGTTAAACCAATCAAAAAACGTCAAAAGCAGCCAACGACTGGGCGCGGATGTCCGGTCGGTTGGCTGCTTTTTGTTCGTTGTATCCCAGCGTTTGTGCAGGATGCCTGAATTTTGAGGAAATAATTTGTGCGAAAAACTGACTGAAAGTGATTGATTTTGACGGAAAGATTGCTATAATAAAATTACAGACACCAAAAACACGCGAAAAGCATCAAAACCAATCAAACAGGAGGAATGCCCGATGTTGGCAGAAGAACGGTTTGCCCAGATCCTGGCGCTGATGGCGGAAAAACGCACCGCCACCGTGCAGGAGCTGTGCGAGGCCCTGAATGCCAGCGAGTCCACCATCCGCAGGGATCTGAACGAGCTGGACCGTCTGGGCAAAGTCAATAAAGTCCACGGCGGGGCCACCCTGCCGGACAGCCAGTTCCGGGCCGATGAGCCCACCATGGCTGCCAAGGAGAGCCTGGCCGTGGCCGAAAAGCGGGCCATCGCCAATGCGGCGGCGGCCCTCATCGCGGCAGAGGATTTCGTCTATCTGGACGCAGGTTCCACCACGCTGGCGCTGGCCCGGGCCATCAGCGGCCCGGCACTGGATGCCGCTTATGTGACCAACGGCGTGGCCCACGCCCGTCTGCTGGCCCAGAAAGGCTGCCGGGTGTGCCTGCCCGGCGGGCTGCTCCGCCCCCAGACAGAGGCCATCATCGGGGCGGCAGCGCTGCAGAGCCTGCAGCAGTACAACTTCACCAAAGCCTTTATGGGAGCCAACGGCGTGGCGCTGGACGCAGGCTTCACCACGCCGGACCCCGAGGAAGCGGCTGTCAAGGCTGCGGCCGTCCGGCGGGCGCGGGAAGCCTGGTTCCTCGTGGATGACTCCAAGTTCGCCCGCGTCTACCCGGCGGTCATCACCGAGCTGCACGGCGGGGCGATCCTGACGAACCGCTGCCCCAACCCCAAATACAAACAATACACGCTGGTAAAGGAGATGGAAGAATGATCTACACGGTAACATTCAACCCGGCCATTGATTATGTGGTGCGGCTGGACTCCCCGCTGGAAGTGGGCGAGGTAAACCGCGCCCGCGGCGAAGACTGCGTGCTGGGCGGCAAGGGCATCAACGTATCCGGTGTGCTGGCCGAGCTGGGCTGCCAGAGCGTCGCCCTGGGCTTTGTGGCCGGGGAGACGGGTGCCTGGCTGGAGCGCGGCCTGGCCGCCCAGGGCATCCAGACCGATTTCATCCACCTGGCCCAGGGGATGACCCGCATCAACGTCAAGATCAAGGCAGGGCAGGAGACCGAGTTGAACGGCGCGGGCCCCAACATCCCGGAGAGCGCCATGCAGGCGCTGGAAGCCAAGCTGGACGCCCTGCAGAACGGAGATATCCTGATTCTGGCGGGCAGCATCCCGGCCAGCCTGGCACAGACCACCTACGAGCGGCTGCTGGCCCGGCTGGAAGGCCGCGGCGTGCGGGCCGTGGTGGACGCCACCCGGGACCTGCTGGTCAATGTGCTGCCGTTCCACCCCTTCCTCATCAAGCCCAACAACCATGAGCTGGGCGAGATCGTGGGCCGTGTTCTGAACACGGAGGATGAAATCGTGGCAGCAGCCAGGACCCTGCAGGAAAAAGGCGCCCGCAACGTGCTGGTGAGCATGGCAGGGGATGGCGCTCTGCTGCTGGATGAGCAGGGCCAGACCCACCGCATCGGCTGCCCGAAAGGCAAAGTGGTCAACAGCGTCGGCGCGGGTGACAGCATGGTGGCAGGCTTTGTGGCAGGTTACCTGCAGAGCGGTGATTACACCACCGCCCTCCGCCTGGGCACCGCCTGCGGCAGCGCCACGGCGTTCAGCCTGGGGCTGGCGCAGAAAGAAGAGATCGAGAAGTTATTGCTGACGATTTAACGAGGAGAGGAGAACACCCCATGCGTATCACGGAATTGTTTACCGCAAAGTCCATCGCGCTGGATGTGGCCGCGCCGGATCAGGCTGCCATCATCGACCGTCTGGTGGAGCTGCAGGCCACCCACGGCAACATTACCGACAAAGAGGCCTACAAAAAGGCCCTCTACGCCCGCGAGGCGGAGGGCTCCACCTATGTGGACAACGGCATCACCGTGCCCCACGCCAAAACGGCCTGCGTCACCCGGCCCAGCCTGGCGGCTCTCCGCCTGAGCGCCCCGGTGCAGTACAATGCCGAGGACGACGGCACCACCGACCTGCTGTTTGCCATTGCCGCCCCGGAGGACGGCGGCCTGCATGTGGATATGCTGGCCCGCATGATGCAGATGCTGATGAACGAGGACTTCGTGGAGAAGCTCCGCGCCGCCAAGACCCCGGCGGAGTTCCTGGACGCCATCGACGCACAGGAAGAGGCTCAGTTCGGGGATGAGAGCTTCACCCAGCAGCAGATCCCCCAGAACGGCTACCGGGTGCTGGCCGTCACCGCCTGCCCCAACGGCATCGCCCATACTTACATGGCCGCCGAAGCCCTCGTCAAGGCCGGCGACAAGCTGGGTCTGCCCGTGAAAGTGGAGACCAACGGCTCCGACGGCACCAAGAACGCCCTGACCCGGAAAGAGATCGAGGAATGCGACGGCATCATCGTGGCAGCGGACAAGAACGTGGAAACGGCCCGCTTTGACGGCAAGCCCGTCCTGTTCACCCGGGTGGACGACGGCATCCACAAACCCGAAGAACTCATCAAGAAAGTGGCCCACGGTGAGGTGCCGGTCTTCCGCGCCAAGGGCGGCGCGCAGGCGGCCGCGGAGGAGGACACCGCAGGCGAGAGCCTGGGCCGCAGCCTCTACAAGCACCTGATGAACGGTGTCTCCCACATGCTGCCGTTCGTGGTGGGCGGCGGCATCATGATCGCCCTGGCATTCCTGCTGGACGACTACACCATTGATCCCTCCAACTTCGGGATGAACACCCCTGTGGCGGCGTTCTTCAAGACGGTGGGCGGCGCGGCATTCGGCTACATGCTGCCCATCCTGGCCGGTTTCATCGCCATGTCCATTGCGGATCGCCCGGGTCTGGCCGTCGGCTTTGCGGGCGGCGTCCTGGCCATGAATGGCACCAACTTTGCAGACCTTGCCAATGGCGAGACCACCGGGATCTCCGGCGGCTTCCTGGCGGCTCTGCTGGCCGGTTTCGTGGCAGGCTATGTGGTCCAGTTCCTCAAAAAGATCACCGAAAAGCTCCCCGCCAGCCTCAACGGCATCCGGCCCATGCTGATCTATCCGCTGGGCGGCATCCTCGTGGTGGGCGCGATCATGTGCGGCATCAACCCCATCATGGGCATGATCAACACTGCCATGACCGATTGGCTCAACGCCATGGGCGGCACTTCCAAGGTCCTGCTGGGTGCCGTCGTGGCCGGTATGATGAGCATTGATATGGGCGGCCCGTTCAACAAGGCAGCTTACGTCTTTGGCACCGCGGCGCTGGCCTCCGGCAACTACGAGGTCATGGCCGCTGTCATGGTGGGCGGCATGGTGCCTCCCATCGCCATCGCCCTCTCCACCACGTTCTGCCCTAAAAAGTGGACCCCGGATGAGCGCCGCAACGGCATCGTCAATTATGTCATGGGCCTCTGCTTTGTAACCGAGGGCGCCATCCCCTACGCGGCGGCCGACCCGCTCCGCGTGCTGCCCAGCTGTGTCATTGGCGCGGCCCTGTCCGGTGCCCTCTCCATGACCTTTGGCTGCGCCCTGCGGGCACCTCACGGCGGCATCTTCGTCTTCCCCGTGGTCGATCATACTCTGCTCTACTGCGTGGCGCTGGCCGTGGGCAGCGTGGCAGGCGCTGTGATCCTCAGCCTGCTCAAGAAGACCCGCGCCGAGGCATAATGTACAAAGCCATTCTCCAAACTTCATCATAAGCAAAAGACCCCCGCTGTGCACTGGCAGACCAGACACGGCGGGGGCCGCTTTTGTTGAGAGGACGACTCCATATAAACACAAAAACCCGCCTGGCAGCGGGTTTTTGTGTATAGAGGGGTGGGAAAGTATATAAAGTGGTGAATCGCAATTTCAGGCAGGGAAGCTGTTTCAGGCGTTTTGCACAACCTGTGGACGCGGAAGCCCCGCACCCGTACCCTGCGATATGTATTATACCAGCTCTTTCTTTTTTGTCAAATAGAAATTTCTTGAAATGCTTAAATTTGCACTTTACTTTTGAAGCAAAACTTTATATAATTAACACAAGCGAAATGAAATCCAACTTTTGCTAGGTTTATAAGTTTTTACAACAATAAAACTTTACTTTCGAAAATTTTTGTGGATTTCAACAGAATATCAAAGGAGACATTGTCCCATGGATGATTTGGACCGTAAAATTCTGGCTCTGTTGGCCAAAAACGCCCGGATGCCTGTCAAGGAGATCGCGGAGCAGGTAGCTCTGACCAGCCCTGCCGTTTCCAGCCGCATCCACAAGCTGGAGACCGATGGCATCATCGGCGGCTATACCGTCACACTCAACCGCCCGGCAGACCGCGTGTATGTGGATGCCCTCATCAGCCTTTCGGTGGCCCCCTCCAAGCACGAGGCGTTCCTGCACCTGATCCAGAACAGCAAGGAAGTGCTGCAGTGCTACCACGTCACGGGCGATTATACATTCCTCATCAAGGTCAGCTGCGGCAGTATGCCCCAGCTGGAGCATCTGATCCTCCAGTTCCAGAAGCTGGGTACCACCAGCACCCAGATCATCCTTTCCACCCCCGTCAACCACGGCGATCTGGAAGCCCTGATGCTGTAAAGAAGCTGAAAAACGTCTGTTCATAAAAGTGTTACAGGAAGCGGCGCAATTTTCGCCCGCGGTGGCTCGTATTCTGGATAGCAGCACAAAAAAGTGGAATACTATGGCTGCACTCTTCCAAACGACGCCTCACGAACGAAAGGAATATCCACTATGAAACTGAAACGCATCTTTGCGGCGCTGCTGGCAGGCGCTGCCCTGCTGGCTCTGGTGGGCTGCGGCACATCCGGCAGCACGGGCAAGCCCGCTTCCTCCGCTGCAAGTACCCCCAAAGACTACACCCAGATCCTCCACGATGCCCGCAGCGCCGAGGACAACGAGTATTATATGATCTTCACCAAAGGCGCGGACGGGAAATACACCGCTCAGTACGGCTACAGCAAGGAGTATGAGGCCGACCAGCTCAATGATGAGATCGCCAACATGATGATGCCCATGCTCAACTTGGAGGATGGCATGGCGGAGGATTTTGCCGCCTCCCTTTCCACAATGATGGTGCAGAGCTATGGCCTTGCCATCGTCAAGCCTGCCGAGGGCAGAACGCAGGACGTGGTAGACGCCCTGAATGCCTATGTGGAGAGCGAGCAGCAGTCCATGGAGCATTATCTCGAGGACCAGTATCAGATCGCCAAGAACGCGAAAGTGGAGACTCTTCCCTCCGGCGAGGTGGTCCTTGTCTGCTGTGAGGACAGCGATACCGTCCTTGCCAACCTGAAAAAAGCGCTGGCCGCTTAAAAACGAATCACACGCAAAAAAGAACGCCTGCTTCCAGTTGGAAGCGGGCGTTCTTTGCAGGATGGGCAGTACAGAAATTATTCAGCTTTCACGTCGATGGCGTTGACGATCTTGTTGGCGATGTACTCGTGGCCCTGAATGGTGGGGTGGACATCCAGGTCGGTCTTTGCCTTGGGGATGGCCACATAAGTCAGGTCATAGGTCTCGGCCAGCTGCTTCTCAAACTTGTTGAGCTTGCGGAAGTAGTTGTGCCAGCAGGGGATAAACGGCACCGGGTCGGTGTAGCCCATCAGCAGGATCTGCACGTCCGGGTTCAGCTTGCGGATCTCTTGCACGACGGAGATGAGGGCGGAGGTGGTCTGCGGATAGATGCGGTCGCAGATCTTGGCCATATCGGAGGTGATGAGCTTCCAGGAGGCGTTCTTTTCCTCTTTGGTCAGCTCCATGTCCTTGATGCCCTTGAGGATGGTGGAAACGGCAGAGCCGGAGGAGCGCAGGTTGCCGGAGAGGATGATGGAAGCCAGAGCGTCGCTCTTGTGGTTGGTGGCGTTCCACAGGCCGGCCACGCAGGGCACGAACGCGTCATTGGAGCCGATCTGGATGGAGATGACGTCTGCCTTGCGGATGTAATCCTGGAATTCCGGGTAGACGTAGTAGCAGCCGGACTCCATGTTCATCTGGGGCATCTTGCCGTCCCGGATCATGTCCACCAGGTCGGGGGCCGTCAGGGCAGGCAGGCCCAGATCAATGGCGTGGTCGCGGTCCAGGCCCAGCTTGGAAGCTACCTTACCGACATAGCAGTCTGGGGAGTAGCCCTTGAAATTGGGGCGCATGTCCACGCCGTAAGTGGAAGTGCCGTTGGCGCTGTACTGGACATCGGCCAGGCCCACGCCTGCCACGATGCTGTCGCCCAGGGCAACGTAGGTGATCTGCTTCTGCTCCGTGCTCTCCGTGTCGGCAGCAGTTTCTTTCGTGCTGTCCGCCGCGGGGGCAGTCGTTTTGGTGTCGGCGGCGGGAGCCTGTTCGGTGGTGGTAGCCGTCACGGTATCGCCCAGGGTAACGACCACTTCGTTGGTCTCATCCTCAGGGGCCATTTCCGGCTCTGCTTCGTCCACAGCGGCCTCGGGTTCCGCGGGCAGTGCCTCGGTACCCTCAGCAAAGGCGGGGACGCCCAGCGAGAACACCAGAGCGGCTGCCAGCAGCAGGCTGACAAATTTCTTTTTCATGGTGTGGTTCCTTCTTTCCCATCAAAAATCTCAGTAATCGCGGGGAGTGATCTCCTCTTCCAGCTTGCGATAGTCTACCTTGCCCACCGGGGTCATGGGAAGCTCCGACACAAACTTGTAGGCCACAGGCTGGACGTATTCGGGCAGCTCCTCCTCGCACATCTGGCGCAGCTCTTGGATCAGCTGTTTTTTCTTGACACCAGCAGCGGCGGGGGTGAGCACGATGTACACGAATGGCAGGCGGCCCTGCACATGGTCCTGATCGGCACAGCCCACAACGGAGCACTGGTGCACGGCGGGGTGCTGGCTGACCACATTTTCGATCATGGAGGGGAAGACTTTGAAGCCGTCGTGCCGGATGATGAGCCGCTTGATGCGGGAATCCAGGTAGACGAAGCCGTCCTCATCGATATAGCCGATATCGCCGGTGTGGACCCAGACGCGGCCATCCGGGTGCTTGTGCAGGATCATGGCCGTTTCGTCGGGTTTGTTGTAGTAGCCTTTCATGGTGGCGGGGCCGCTGATGCACAGCTCGCCGCGCTGACCAATGGGCAGCTCTTTGTCCGTGCCTGGCTCAAACGCCGAGACGAGGGTGTTGACCATGGGAATGCCCACACTGCCGGGCTTGTTGTTCTTACCAGCGGCCACGGTGGCGGCCGAGGCAACTTCCGTCATGCCATAGCCCTTGGCCATGGGGTACTCCACGTTGTGGGAGGCCAGGAATTCGTTGACCGTCTTCTCCGCGCCCAGCGAAATGGCGTCGCCGCCAGCCGCGTAGTTGTGAATGAACGAGAGGTCTTTTTTCTGAACTTTCGGGTCGGCGGCCAGCTGCTGGTAGTGGGCGGGCACACCGAACATGATCTCGGGCTTGTACTTGAGCACCAGGCTGCCCAGCTTGGCAGGGTCCAGGTTGGGGATGATGACCACCGTCAGGCCCAGCACCAGCGGCAGGTGCACGCCGCAGGCATAGCCGTAGGCGATGAACGGGGGCATAATGTTCATCAGCTTCTGCCCTTTCTGGAACAGGGTGTCATAGGCAGAGAACTGCTGTGCAATGGCGTTGAAGCTGTTGTCTGTCAGCATGACGCCCTTGGGCGAGCCCGTGGTGCCGCCGGTGTGGACCACCACGCAGGCGTGGCCGGGGTCGTAGGGCTCCGCGGCGGTGCTCTGGCCCTCGCCGCCCTCCAGGAACTGCTTCCAGTGCAGAACATTGGATTTGTACTTGTTCTTATCGGGGTTGGTCATCTTGTAGCCGACGCTGAGCGGGAACGGCAGGGAGTCGGCCGGAGAGAGGACGATCACACGCTCCACATGGGTGCGCTTGGCGGCCTGACGGCAGCGCTCGTACACCACGTTCAGGCAGATGAGCAGGTGGGAGTCCACTTCCTCAATGTAATCGTGGATGCCCTCGACGCTGTAGCGGGGATCCACCAGGTTCAGGGTGGCACCAATGAGGTCGGCAGCGTAGAACGCGTAGATGACCTCCGGGGTCATCACGCTGACCACTGTGATGATATCGCCCTTTTTGACGCCGACACCGCGGAGCGCGGCTGCCGTCTTTTTCACATTGACGATGAAGTCCGCATAGGTGAACTTGCGGCCGTAATAATTCAGGGCCGCCTCGCCCAGGCGGTTCTTGTTCTGCTGGCAGACGTAATCAAATGCCGAGCAGGTGGGCAGAGTCTGGTCAATGTACTTCTGTGCGTAATATTTCAGCCAGGGACGCGCCGTAGACGCGTAGAGAACATTTTCCGGTGTAGTCATTGAATAATCCATTTCCTTTTACGTTTTCTCACCCTCACACGGGGTGGTGGAACCGGCTTGGAATCCATCCTGACTATTGTAGTTGAGCAGCCCGGAAAAGTCAATAAACAGAGCGTGTGAAATGTAGCAAAGAAAGCGCGGGACGTTTACATTTCACTCAGCCACTGCTTAGCTTCGGCTTCGCTGCAGAGCACAAAGTGGTTGGGGCGCAGCTCCCGCCACTGAGGCGCCTCCTTGCTGTAATCGTGCATGGAGGGGTCGTACACCAGCAGATGCTTGTTCCGCTCCCGGCGGGGGCTGGGCATGGGGATGGCGGAGAGCAGGCTGCGGGTGTAGGGGTGGATGGCGTGGGTCACCAGCTCCTCAGCATCGGCCAGCTCCACGATGTCGCCCTTGTGGATGACGGCGATGCGGTCCGAGATGTACCGCATCACGGACAGGTCGTGAGCGATGAAGAGGTAGGTGATGTTCCGCTCTTTCTGGAGATGGCGCAGCAGGTTGAGCACCTGAGCGCGGATGGACATGTCCAGCGCGGAGATGGGCTCATCGGCAATGATGAACTCCGGCTCCACGATGAGGGCGCGGGCAATGCCGATGCGCTGGCGCTGGCCGCCCGAGAACTCATGGGGGAAACGGGAGGCAAACTCCGGCAGCAGGCCCACGTCCAGCAGAGCCTGACGCACTTTGGCTTCCCGCTCGGCAGCGGAGAGGTCGGGCCGGACGTTCATCAGGCCCTCGCCCACGATGTAGCTGACCTTTGCGCGCTCGTTCAGGGAGGACTGGGGATCCTGGAAGATCATCTGAATCTCCTTGATGATCTGTTTGTCCAGCGCGTGGGAGATCTTGCCGTTGATCTTCTGGCCCTTGTAGAGGATCTCGCCGCCCGAGGTGGGCAGGATGCGCATGATGGCGCGGCCAATGGTCGTCTTGCCGGAACCGGACTCGCCCACCAGGCCAAAGGTCTCGCCTTTATAAATGGTGAAGTTGGCGTTGCTCACGGCCTTGTAAGCCTTGCGGCCGGAGCCATAAGTCACCTCAAGGTTCTTGACCTCCACCAGAACTTCGCGCTTTTGTTCTTCTGCCATATCACATGCCCTCCTCTTTCAGCATCTGCACAGCCGCCGGCGGGTCGATCTTGGGGGCCCGGGGGTCCAGCAGCCAGGTCTTGGCCTTGTGGGTGAGGCTGACATTGAAATACGGCGGACGCTTGACGAAGTCGATCTTGAGCGCCTGCGGGTTGCGGGGCGCGAAAGCGTCGCCGTGAATTTCGGTAAACAGGTTGGGGGGCGTGCCCTGAATGTTGAACAAGTCTTCGCCCTTAATGCCCATCTGGGGCATACTGGACAGCAGGGCCCAGGTGTAGGGGTGGCGGGGGTCGTAGTAAATTTCGTCCGAGGTGCCGATCTCCACGATGTCGCCGGCATACATGACGGCCACCCGGTCCGCGATATTGGCCACAACGCCCAGGTCGTGGGTGATGAGGATGATGGTCAGGTTGTACTTTACCCGCATCTCTTTCAGCAGCTCGAGGATCTGTGCTTGAATGGTCACGTCCAGTGCCGTGGTGGGCTCGTCGCAGATCAGGATCTGCGGGTTGCAGGCTACCGCGATGGCAATGACCACGCGCTGGCGCATACCGCCGGAGAACTCATGCGGGTACTGGTCAAAACGCTTCTCGGCGTCGGTGATGCCCACATCCCGCAGGTATTCCAACGTCTTCTCTTTGGCGGCCTTGCCCTTGAGGCCCTGATGCAGCTCCACGGCCTCCATGATCTGGTCGCCGATGGTCTTCAGGGGGTTGAGGCTGGTCATGGGGTCCTGCATGATCATGGCGATCTCGTGGCCGCGCACCTTGAGCCAGTCTTTTTCTTTGGTCAGCTCGGAGAGGCGGATGGGCTTGCCGTCGTCGGCACCGTAGTAATCAATGGTGCCGCTGGAAATGGAGCCGTTGGCGTCCAGCAGGCCCATGAACGATTTGGTGAACACGCTCTTGCCGGAGCCGGACTCGCCCACGATGGCGAGGACTTCGCCGTGGTAGACGTCCAGGTCGATGCCGCGGATGGCATGGAGGACTTTTCCACGGAGGTTGAATTTGATGTTGAGATCTTTGACCGAGAGGATCAGCTGATTTTTCTGCATCGTCTGTCCCTCCTTTTTATTGCAGGTGGTTCTTCGGGTCGGCAGCGTCCGAGAAGGCGTTGCCGATCAGATAGAACGCGATGGTGACGAAGCTGAGGATGATGGTGGGGTAGAGCAGCTGGTAGCGCAGGCCTGCCTGCATCATCACCTTGCGGCCATCGTTGATGAGGTTGCCCAGCGAGGGCGTCTCCACCGAGAGGCCCAGGCCGATGTAGGTGATGAACACCTCACTGCCGATGGCGGCGGGGATGGTCAAAGCCATCCGCAGCATGATGACGCTGACCAGATAGGGCAGCAGGTTGCGCAGCACGATCCGGCTGGTGGGGGTGCCGATGCAGCGGGAGGCCACATTGTAATCCCGGTCGCGGATGATGAGGATCTGGTTGCGGATAAAGCGCGCCATCTCGATCCAGCCCGTGATGGACATGCCCAGGATCAGCGTTTTGATGCTGGGGGAAGCCACATAGGAGATCAGGATCAGGATGATGGTGGAGGGAACGTTATCGCAGATGTTGTACAGCTCGGTAAAGAAGAAATCCAGCTGGCGGACATAGCCCCACAGCACACCGGCGGTGATGCCCACCACGGCCTCGATGAGGGCCACGAAGAACGCGATGATCAGACTGGTGCGGGCACCGGCCCAGATGCGGGCCCACAGATCCTGGCCGATGGCGTTGGAGCCCCAGATAAAGCCCATCTCACCGGGGGCAATGTTGCGGTACTGCACGCCGGTGGCAGGATCCACCTGGCAGAGGTTGGGGTCTACCTGGCCGGGCAGGTGGGGCTGGAAGAAGGCAAACGCCACCACGGCGATGAGGGCCGCCAGCAGGACCACGGCCAGCTTGTTCTTAAAGAACGCGCGGAACGTGCTGCCCCAGTAGCTGTAGTTGGAGTAGCCCGTGGCTTCGGCCTGCTCGGAACGGAACCCGGCGGGGGTGAACAGCTCGTCTTCCGGCAGCTTGGCCCAGGCAGCGGGACCGTCTTTCTGCAGTTTGTTCAGCTGGGCTTCCAGCTTCTTTGCTTTTTCGTCTTTGATGCGGAACAGCATTATCGGCCACCTTCTTTCTTGCCAAGGCTGATGCGGGGATCAATGAGCACCATGAGCAGGTCGCCCAGGATCAGGCCGATGATGCCCACGCAGGCGTACAGCAGCACGATGCCCTGCACCATGGTGTTGTCGTGGCGCTGCACACAGGTGACCAGCAGGCCGCCCATGCCGGGGATGCTGTACAGGCTTTCGATGTAGATGGAGCCGACGACGGTGTTCAGGAATGCGGAGGGAATGTACTGCACCAGCGGGACCATGGCGTTGCGGAAGATATGCTTCAGCGCGATCTTATTCTCGCTCACGCCCTTGGCGCGTGCCAGGCGGACGTAGTCCTTGTTGCTCTCGTCCACCATGTAGCGGCGGAGCCACATGGCGTAGAACGCAATGTTGCCCAGGCTCATGGAACAGACCGGCAGCACCCAGTATTTCCAGTTGGAGGCGTCAAACAGCAGGCCAACGCCCAGTGCCGTGGTGCCATACATCTGGATGTACAGGTAGTACACGGCGCTGGGCACTGCCTGGATGAGCACGATGATGGCGGTGCCGATCTTATCCGGCCAGCGGGATTTAAAACGCCCCATGAACATGCCCATGGGGATGCCGATGACAAGGCTCAGCAGCATGGCGTATACACCCATCTGCACCGAGATGGGCAGCTTCTTGGCCAGGATGCCGGTGACGGAAGCGTTGACCTTATAAATATGGCTCACGCCCAGGTCGCCATGCAGGGCATCTTTCCAGAAACGGACGATCTGCACCGGGAGCGGGTCCAGCAGGCCCATGGACTGCAGGCCGGCCTGGATCTGTACCTCGGTCATTTTTTCATAATTCGCAAAATAGCCCTCCACCGGCATCAGCCGCAGAAGACAGAACACGAGCGTGACGATGATGAACAGTGTCAAAATCGAGCGCCCGACACGTTTCGCCAGATATTTGAGCATATCTGCGCGCACCCCTCTCTCTTTGTTTTGTAATAACGGATAGGAATAGAATACAACAAAAAACTACTTTTGGAAAGTGATTTGCCCATTTTTGTTGAAAAATTAATCAGAAAGGGCGATAAAAAAGACCCTGTACGGCCAAAACCATACAGGGCTTTTGAAAATATTACAAGATGGTCAGTTCAAAATGAAATTTGCTTCATGTAAAATTCAGCGGGCGTCGCGGTTGGCCTCGTACTCGGCCATGGAAACGTAGTGATCCAGCACATGGATGCCCTTGAGGCGCTTGTTGGAGAAGCCGGTGGAAGCGTACTGGCCCTCCCAGTAGTTCAGGCGGGTAGCCAGATACTTGGGCACGCTCATGCCCATGGGAACGACCAGAGCGTTGTTGATGAGGGAAGCCTCGGCGTTGGCAAAGGCGTCATAGCGGGCGTCGATGTCCTCGGTGATGGCGGTGGCCTCCTCAATGGCGTTCATGTAGTTCAGCACGGCATCAGCAGTCTCGCCGGTAATGTAGCCATCCTCCACGCCGGTGCGCAGGAATGCGTAGCGGCTGCCGCGGTCGCCCTTGGCCTGATAGAACGGGTCGGACTCGGTCTGGGGGTCAGAGTAGTCGGCACCCCAGTTGCACAGCAGGAAGCAGAACTTGCCGTTGCGGCGGACGGTGGACAGGAAGCCGTCGGACGGGCCGGCGGTGATGATGATGTCGATGAAGTTGAAGCCGTCGTTCAGCACGCTCTCCAGCTGCTGCTTGAGCACCTGGCACTGCTTGTCCCAGTCCACAGAGGAGGGGTTGTAGGGCAGCTGCACCTTGATGGGGAACGTCGCACCGGCCGCGGTCAGCTCCTCCACGGCGGCATCGCGGTACTCCTTGGCCTTGGCCTCGTCAAAGAACTCGGTGATGTTGGCCAGGTCGCCGCACTGCAGGTAATCCACGCCCTCGCTGTTGGCGCAGAAGCTGGGCGGGGTAACGGTGTTCAGCTTATAGTTCTCGTAGCCCTCGGGAGCCTTGACAGCCAGCGTGACGGCGTTGTTGATGCCGTACAGGAATGCTTTGCGGAAGTTGGTGCTGTTGATCGCCTTGGCCCAGTTCTCGGGTTCGTACTCTGCATCCAGGCCGTCCACGGTAGCGTTGGAGAAATTGTGGGGCAGCGGGCAGAAGTTGAACATGTAGAAGTAGGTGTAGTTGGTGTTGGGACGATCCATGGAGACCATGTCCTTGGTGGTATCGTCGGCCAGCCAGCTGTCCAGGATGTCGGAGCCGATGGTAGCCTCGTCGATCTCGCTGCGCTTGATCATCTCGGGGCCGTTGACGTTGGCCTCAGCGTTGTAGATGCGGCTGATCGTCTCGATGAAGACGTTGTCAGCGTCGTAGTTCTCCGGATTCTTCTTCATGATCCAGGTCTCCAGAGACTCGTACTCGGCCAGGTAGTAAGCGCCGCAGCTGTAAGTGGTCTCTGCACTGGTGGCGAACTGGTCACCGACCTCTTCCAGCAGGGGGCCGTAAGCGGGCTCATAGGGAAGGAAGCACAGCAGGCTCAGGAAGCCAGGGAAATCGTAGGTCAGGGTGTAGGTCAGGGTGTGCTCATCCACAGCGTGGACGCCCACGTCCTCAAAATCAACGGGAGCGTAGGTGGTGGTGCCGTCCGGGCCTGCCACGGTGACCACGCCGGAAGCATCCACGGTGTAGGTGGTGCCGTCATCGTCCACGATGCCGCCGTTGGCGTTGGCCAGGTAGACGTAGTAGTTGTAGTAATCGTCAGCGCCTGCAATGTAGGAGGTGACGAGGTCCACGTTGGAGGAAGCGTAGTCCGGGGTCAGGACGTACTTCAGGGCGTCCACAAAGTCCTGCGCAGTCACGGGAGCAACGACTTCGCCGTTGCAGTCCACCCAGTTCTCGTCACGCAGGTGGAACGTCCAGGTCAGGGTGTCCACATCCCAGTCCCAGCTGGTGGCCAGGCCCTCTTTCATCACACCCTTGTTGTCGTACTCCACCAGGGTGTCCACGCAGTTGGCGCCCACCTGCATCTCCAGGTCGGAAGAGGTGGTCAGATAGTTCAGAGTGGAAGGCTGGCTGTCGTACAGGATGGTATAGCTGCTGCCGCCTGCAGAAGCCGTACCGGAAGCCGCGGAGCTGCCAGCGGAAGAACTGCCGCCGCAGCTGCTCAGCAGACCAGCTGCACAGGTGCCAACGGCTGCCAGACCGCTGGCCTTGAGGAACTGACGACGGGTGATCGAATGAGTCATGATGATTCCCTCTTTTCTTCGGTTTTGCATTTTGCGTTCGTGTTGTTTTGCCCGCTGTTTCCCAGCAGCGGGGGAGGTGCCGCCAACTGCCCCGCGGGCAGCCTATGAAAAAAGAGCAACGGAAATACATCCGTTACTCCTTTGTAACAGTCCTCCGGCCACACAGGTGGTTAGCCAAAGTATAGCATTGATTGGCTCCGGCGTCAATTGTTTTTTGCCGCATTGCGGCCCATTTTGCATGCCAGCGATCAGATACTGGCGGTGGGGGCGGCGGCCTCCGGGGCCGCTGCCGGGGCAGCAGGAACCGCGGTTTCGGCGGAAGCGGCGGCATTTTCAGCGGCCAGCTCCTGAGCCGCTGCCTTGGCGGACTCCTCCGCGGCGGTTTTGGCTGCTTCCTTGGCAGCGCGTTTGGCCTCCCGCTCTGCCGCGCGCTCCTTGGCGCGGGCGGCGGCCTCCTCCTGCCGCTTTTTGGTGCGGCGTTTGATCCGGCAGACCGAGCAGATGCCATCCACGGAGTCCGGTGCAATGGGCTTGCCGCAGTCGGCGCAGAGGGTCTTGGTGCACTTGTAAATGCTCACGGGGCCCAGCGTGGTCAGCTGGCGGAGCTTCATCCCGTCGATGCCGTGGTTGGAGCAGGACGCCACGCAGATGTCGCACTCCCCGCATTTCCAGGGGGTGACCACGATGCGGGTCTGGCCGTCGGGCAGGTCTTCCACCTTGAGGGCGTTGGCCCGGCAGGATTTTTCGCACTTGCCGCAGCCAAAGCACTTGTCTGTCACATTGGGCAGGTAGTAGCCGTAGCGCAGGGGTGTTTCCATGGCGGCCTTGAGCTGTTTGGTGCGCTGGTGGAGCAGCAGGCGGAAATCCATGCCGGCGTCCTCCTCGTCCCGCAGGCCGGGCAGCTTTTGCAGCAGCTTTTTGGTGCCGGATTTGGAGCCCTCGGTCAGCTGTTCCATCATCTCCCGGCGGGACAGCTCCTTGACGTGATAGGGGGCATCCTCCAGCTCATAGGCCAGGGTAAACCGGGCCTCGAACACGGTAGGGCCAAAGAATTCCACCAGCCGGGTGAGCTCCTTGCGCAGCTGTTCGGCGCACAGGTCGTTCTCGCACTCGCCGCAGGGGGTCAGATCCAGCACGATCTTCTTGCTCAGGGCCAGGTAGGCCAGCGCCTCCCAGGAGAGAGCCGAGATGCAGAGCCGGGTGATGGTATTTTTGCGGGTGCTCTTCTCGCACCCGATCCAAATGGTATCGTTATCGTTGTCTGCCGGGGTGGTGTCCCGCTGCACCTGCTCCGGCGAGGGGGCGATGCAGCCGCTGCGGCAGGCCGAAACACAGAGCCCGCAGTCGGTGCAGGGATCCCAGTCTTTGACAAGGTTTGGGCGGGTGAAGATCTGGTCGCCGTAGGGGCAGATGTCCTTACAGGTGGTGCAGGGCGTGCGGTGGGGGTGCAGGTTCCAGCACTGACGGCGGTTGATCTCCGGATGCGAGGTCTTCATCAGCGCATCCATGGCGTACCGGGTAAAGATGCTCATGCGCGGCTCACTCCTTTTCGGCGCTGTCGGTCACAGAGGTGACTTCGGCGTGATCCAACAGAAAACGCTGCACTTTTTTGGCGGCCAGGGCGGCGGCCACGGCGTCCTCGGTCAGCACCTTGCGGATCTCGGCCTCGGGGGTCTCCTGCAGGGCGGCCAGACGGCGGTACTCGGCGTTGACCTCCTCCGGGTGGACGACGATCTGCTCGGCCTCGGCAATGGCGCGGGCGGCCAGCATCACCCGGACCCGGCTCTCGGCCTCGTCACGGTAGCGCTGGCGCAGGGCCTCCGGGGTGGTGTGGCTGTTCTTGCAGTGCTGTTCCACGGTCAGGCCGCTGCGGGAGAGCCGCTCGCCCAGCAGCTTCATCTCGTTGTCAGCAGTGCGGTCCAGCGTTTCGGGCGCAATGTGGACCTCGATGTTGGCCCCGGCCATTTCCAGCAGGCGCTGGCCGGCGGCGCGGTCGGCACCCTCTTCATGGATCTTCTGCTTCTGGGCCCGGATGGACTCCCGCATGGCGGCGAGAGAGTCATAACCGATGGACTTTGCAAACTCCTCCGTCAGCTCCGGGGTGTGCTTCTCGGCCACCGAGCGGAGGTTGATCTCAAACTGGGCAGTCTTGCCGGAGAGCTCCGGCACCCGGAACTCAGCGGGGTAAGTAAAATCGAAGCGGAACGTCTCCCCGGCGCGGTGGCCGTAGATGGCCTGCTCGGCGGCGGGCATCAGCTTGCCGTCACCCAGCACCACCATCACTTTTTCCATCCGGCTGTCGGGAATCTCCTTGCCGTCCATGTAGCCCGCAAAATCCAGCAGGGCGCGGCAGCCGCGCTTGGCGGGCTCCTGGGTGGGGCGGTAGGTGGCGTGCATCCGGGTCTGGTGCACCATCTCAATGTCCAGCGTCTTCTCCGTCACCGGCCGGACATGGCGGGTGATGGCCAGACCCTTGTACTGGCCCAGCTTGACTTCAGGGAAATTATACTTTTTCTTTTCCATGGTGTAATACTCTCCTTATTGAAACCTCTCACCGCTCCATCTCGCTTTGCGAGCATGTCGCGGAGCAGCCTCCCTTTGTCGCATCTGCGACAGTTCCCTCCGACCGGAGGGAGTCTTTCCGATCAGGGAAGCCATGAAAGATGAAATTTAAACTTTTTCATCCTACAGTATAACAAACCGGGGCGGGGGCTGACAAGAGTGCCCACGGGCCAGGACGCAAAATATCCCGCCGCATTTTCAGCAGACGGGATATTTTAAATGCAATATTACTTTTTGGATTTGCTTGCGGGGGCTTTTGCGGCTCGGGCGGCTTTCCGCTTCTGGTTCAGGGCCAATGCCGCGCTGGCCTGGGCGGCCTCCGGGTGGAGGGCTTCCGGGCTCAGGCGGAACAGGCGGCTGCCCATGGCGGGCAGGTCGATGGCCAGCGTGTAGTCCCGGCCGTAGACGCCGCCGTCGGTGGTGTGGAATGTTTTCGTGCGGGACTTGTCCGCGCCGCCCCAGACGGAGGCCTCGGTGTTCAGCAGTTCTTCGGCCCCACAGGGAAACTTGAGGTAGAGCGGGAACTTTTTGTGGGCGGTGTTCTGGGTGTTCATCACACAGAGCAGGTTCTGTCCGGCTCCCTTGCGCAGCCAGGCGTACACGCCCTCGGCGCGGCTCTCACAGGCCACCCACTCAAAGCAGTCCGGGTTGTACTCCCCGTCGTAGAGGGCGGGCTCGGTGGCATACAGGCGGGAGACAGCGGCGAAGAATTTCTGGAAGCTGTCATGGAACGGGTACTTGAGCAGGTCCCAGTCCAGCGGGCGCTTTTCGTCCCACTCCCGGAAATGTGCCATCTCGTTGCCCATAAAGTTGAGCTTTTTGCCCGGATGGGTGTACATATAAAAATACAGGGTGCGCAACTGGGCGCATTTTTCCTCGTAGGTGCCCCAGAGCTTATCAATGATGGTCTTCTTGCCGTGGACGACTTCGTCGTGGCTGAGGGCCAGCAGGTACAGCTCATTGTAGAAATACTGCATACTGAACGTCAGCTTGTGGTAGGCGTCCGGCCGCTCCCCGAACGGGGTGGCAAAGTAATCCAGCGTGTCGTGCATCCAGCCCATGTCCCACTTGTAATCAAAGCCGATGCCGTCGTACCGGGTGGGGGCCGTCACTTTGAGGAAGTTGGTGGAGTCCTCGGCGGTGTAGATGCCGGTGGGCCAGCGCTCGTTCAGGCCGTGGTTGAGCCCCCGCAGGAAGTTGAGGGCTCCCTCGTTCACGCCCCGTTTGGGGTCACCCTGCCAGTAGATGGCCCGGGAGATGGCGTCCATCCGGATGCCGTCGCAGTGGTAGACATCCATCCAGAGGGCGGCGGCGCTGTTCAAAAAGCTGCGGATCTCGCCCCGGTAGTAGTTGAAATTGCAGGTGCCCCACTCGCTGTGGCCCACGTCGCTGTCGTACTCGTAGAGATAGGTGCCGTCGAAGCGGGCCAGAGCGTCAGCGTTGGCCGCAAAGTGGACGGGAACAAAATCCATAATGACGCCAATGCCCATCCGGTGGCAGGCGTTGACGAACGAGGCAAACTGGGCCGGGCTGCCGTACCGGCTGGTGACGGAGAAATACCCGGTG
>ERZ1106951.828-NODE-828-length-29952-cov-36.935846_pt1 | contig 29952 bp, 28 predicted proteins | sample MGYA00403676_ERZ1106951 | MGnify/ENA primary metagenome ERZ1106951 (study PRJEB35170, sample SAMEA104062398) | human gut metagenome | biome: human gut; feature: human-associated habitat; material: faeces | place: Denmark | collected 2012-04-23 ...
ACCCAGCACGAGGACGGCTGGATCTACGGCGTGTTCTGCTCCGAGAGCAAGGACACCACCGTCAACGACCTGTCCGCCGCCGTGGCCGCGGCCGGCATCGTGCGCACCAAGGACCTCAAGACCTGGGAGCGCCTGCCGAACCTTGTCACCAAGCGCAGCCCCCAGCAGCGCAACGTGGACCTGCTGCCTGAGTTCGTGAACGGCAAGTACGCCTTCTACACCCGCCCCATGGATGACTTCATCGACACCGGTTCCGGCGGCGGCGTAGGCTTTGGCCTGTGCGACGACATCACCCATGCCGTCATCGACGAGGAGATCATCACCAGCCCCCGCCGCTACCACACCATCACCGAGGCCAAGAACGGCGAAGGTGCCACCCCCATCAAGACCGAAAAGGGCTGGCTGCACATCGCCCACGGCGTGCGCAACACCGCCGCCGGTCTGCGGTATGTCATTTATGTGTTCGTCACCGCCCTGGACGATCCCGCCAAGGTCATTGCCGAACCCGCCGGGTTCCTGATCGCACCCCGCGACTGGGAGCGCGTGGGTGATGTTTCCAACGTGGTGTTCACCAACGGTGCCATTGCCGACGAGGACGGCAGTGTGTATATTTATTATGCATCCAGCGACACCCGCCTGCATGTGGCTTCCACCACCATCGAGAAGCTGCTGGACTTCGCCTTCAACACTCCGGCCGACCCGCTGCGCAGTGTAGACTGCGTGAAGCAGCGGTGCGAGCTCATCGACAAAAATCTCGAATATCTCAAAAGCATCGGGGAGTAACGCCCCGATGTGAAAGGAACCGCCATGAAAAAGACAAACACCGATGCCCCGTTTTTCCTCCTGATGGGCAAGATCGGCGACCTTGTGTTCGCCAACGTCCTGTGGCTCGTGTGCTGCATCCCTGTGGTGACGGCAGGCGCGTCCACGCTGGGGCTGTTCACCGTGGTGAACAAGCTGGCCGCCAGGGAGGACTACACGGTGCGCACCGACTTTTTCAAGGCGTTCAAACGAGACTTCAAACAGAGCACCGCCCTCTGGCTGGTGGTCCTGCTCGGCGGTCTGGCCGGTTTCCGCGGCCTGCAGATCGCCACGGCGCAGGATACTGCGTCCAACGGCGTCCTTCCTGCTTTTGCTGGTGGTGGGCTGCTGCGGCAGCTGGGCCTTTGCCCTGCTGGCCCGGTTCAGCTATCCGAAAGCACTCAGCGCCCTGGCCGACGGCGGGCGCATGACGCTGGCAAATCTCTTGCCCAGTGTGGGCATCCTCGCCTTTCTGGCGTGGCTGCCGCTGCTGGCAAAGGCCGCCCCGGCGTGGTTCGTGTATCTGGCCCCGCTCGCGCTGCTCATCGGCGGTTCCGGTTCGGCGCTGGGCATGGCGGCCCTGATGCGCCCCGCCTTCGCCAAGCTGGAAAAAGCAGGCCGCAAAGAAGAAGAAACTGACCCGGAGGAGTTCTGAGCATGATCGTCCGTTCTGAAACCGTTTTTACCCTGCACACCGCCCACACCAGCTACCAGCTGGCCGTGGGCCCGGAGGGAGTGCTGCTGCACACCTATTACGGTCCCCGCCTGCCGGATAATGCCCCGGCGCTGGCCGACGGCCGAGTCCCCCACAGTGACCCCGGCTGCTGGCCGGACCTGCTGCCGCAGGAACTTTCCGGCAGCGGCACGGCGGACAACCGCACCCCGGCAGTGGTGCCCGAATATGCCGACGGCACCGAGGCGGCGGCGTTTGTATTCGACCGTGCAGAAGCTCATGTCGGCAAACCCCAGCTGCCCGGCCTGCCCATGTTCCGTGACGGCAATGGCGTCGAAACCCTTTCCGTTTTCCTCAAGGACGCAGGCGGCCTTTCCGCTGAGGTACGCTACACCGTATACGAAACCGAGGACCTCATCACCCGCACGGTGGTCTACACCAACACGGGCGCGGAGCCGCTCACGCTGCACAAAGCCGCTTCCCTTTCCCTCGACTTTGCGCCGGACGCGCTGGAGCTTATTACCCTCAACGGCACATGGGCGGCAGAGCGTACCCCGGAGCGTGCACCTCTGCGGTGCGGCATCCAGAGCATCGGCAGCATGCGGGGCATCCCGGGCCATGCCCATAACCCCGCCGTGGCCCTGTGCCATGCCGACACCACCGAGACCACCGGCGAAGCCTGGGGCTTTGCCTTCGTCTACAGCGGCAACTACCTCATTGAGGTAGAACGTGCTGACGCCGGTGAACGGCTGGTCATGGGCATCCACCCGTATCACTTCCACTGGACACTGGCCCCCGGCGAGAGCTTCACCGCACCGGAAGCCGCTATGGTCTACTCCGATCAGGGTCTGGGCGAAATGAGCCGCCGCTTCCACAACGCCATCCGCACCCGGCTGCTGCCGCCGCGCTGGCAGGATATGACGGCCCCCCGCCCAGTGCTCATCAACAGCTGGGAAGCCTGCTACTTTGATTTTGACGAAAAGAAGCTGCTGGAGCTGGCGCAGGCCGCCAAACAGGCAGACATCGACCTGTTTGTGCTGGATGACGGCTGGTTCAAGGGCCGCAACGATACTTCGTCCAGCTTGGGCGACTGGGTGGCCGACACCCGCAAACTGCCGGACGGCCTGCCCGGCCTGTGCAAAAAGCTCAACCTGCTGGGCCTCGAGATGGGCCTGTGGGTGGAGCCGGAAGCCATCAGCCCAAACTCCGACCTCTACCGTGCCCACCCCGACTGGGCCTTTGCCATCCCGGGCCGCACACCGCTGGAGATCCGCCAGCAGTACACGCTGGACTTCAGCCGCCCGGAGGTAGTGGACGGCATCTGGCAGCAGCTGGACACCATTCTGGAAAGCTGCCCGCTCAAGTACCTCAAGTGGGACATGAACCGCTCGCTGGCGCATGTCTATAACGCAAAGCTCCCGGCCAAACGGCAGGGTGAAGTGTACCACCGCTATGTAATGGGCGTATACGAGCTGCAGCGCCGCCTGACCGAAAAGTACCCCGGCCTGCTGCTGGAAAACTGCGCGGGCGGCGGTGCCCGCTTTGACTGCGGCATGCTCTACTACAGCCCCCAAATTTGGTGCAGCGACAACACCGACGCCCGCAGCCGCCTGGTCATCCAGTACGGCACCAGCCTGTTCTACCCCGGCTGCGTGATGGGGGCCCACTTCTCCACGGTGCCGAACCACTGCACCGGCCACATCTCCACCCCGGAAGCCCGCATGGCAGCGGCCCTGACCGGCACCTTCGGCTTTGAGCTGGACCTGACAAAGTACACCGAGGAAGAACTGGCCGCCCTGCGCCCCTATGTGGCGTGGTACCGCAAGCACGGTGCCCTGCTGCGCGGCGGCGAACTGCACCGCTTGGTGGACCCGGAACCCAACGGTCTGGGCGCTGCATGGATGATCGCCGCCAAGGACGGCAGCGAAGCCGCTGTGTTTGCGGTGGGCGATGCCCTGAGCGGGGCCCACGGCATTGCCAGCCCCAACAGCCGCACCCGCACCCTCTGGAAAGCGCTGGTGTGACCGCCGGGGTACCGTTTCTCCCCCGCCAGAGTTGAACGCAGGAACACAAAGCCCCGCTGCTCTGAAAAGATTTTCGCTTTTCTTTTCCCGTATTTCATGGTATTCTATGGTATGGGAAATTTTTAGAGGGGAACATTATCATGAGCGAATTCACCTTTCACACGCTGCGGGAAAGCATCACCTCCGCCATCCGGGAAAAAATATTGACCGGCGGGCTGCAGCCCGGCTGCAAGCTCACCGAACAAAAGCTGGCCGAGGAGTTCGGCTCCAGCCGCGCGCCCATCCGGGAAGCACTGCGCCAGCTGGAACAGGAGGGCCTGATCGAGTATTCCCGCAATGTGGGCTGCTCGGTCAAAAAGATCACCATTGAGGACGCCTACGAGATCTACCTGCTGCGGGCCAATCTGGAAATGACCGCCCTGCGGCAGTTCGACTGCCAGTTCCCGGCGGAAGACCTTGCCGCCATGCGCGGCCTTCTGGACGAGATGCTGCAAGTTCCCTCCGGGGACCTTCTGGCCATCGTGGAGAACGACAACCGCTTCCACCGCATCATCGTGCAGCGGGCCGGACTGCCCCGGCTGCTGAAATTCTGGGATGACCTGAACTACGGCAGTCTCATTGCCGGGGTGAAAAGCGGCCCTTACCACGGCGATCTGGCGGTGCGGCAGAACGTGATCCACACCGAGCTTTACCATGCCCTTGCCTCCCGCGACACCGAGGCCGCCTGTCAGGCCGTCTACGACCACTACATGAAGCCGCTGGAAGCACTCCGTGAAGCGGAAAAGAGCACCGCCGCCCGCTGAGCCCGGCGCGGCACCGGCCCTGAAATTCAGACAACCGCCTAAATACTGGGCGGTTATTTTATTTAAATTGCAGATTGTCTACAATCTACAATTGTGCTATACTATACCGGTAAACGATCGAAATCTGTCGTTCTTTGGCCAGACGCATCGCTTTTGGCGGAGGACTTCCGGCCCTCTTTTGCAGCAGCCGGAAAAGAAAGAGAGGATTATCCGCATGTCAACATCTACCCAAAAAGCAGCCGAAACCACCAAGATTAGCTGGCCGGTCCTTGCGTTCATGGCCTTTTCCACCGTGTGGGGCTTTGGCAACATCACCAACGGCTTTGTCTACTTCAACGGCCCGCAGGTCATCTTCAGCTGGATCCTGATGTTCGCGCTCTACTTCATCCCCTATGCCCTGATGGTGGGTGAGCTGGGCTCTGCCTTCAAAAACGAGGGCGGCGGCGTCAGCTCCTGGCTGCACCAGACCACCAACGCAAAGCTTGCTTACTACGCCGGCTGGACCTACTGGGCCTGCCACATCACCTACATCGCCAGCAAGGGCAGCGGCTTCCTCAAGGCGCTGAGCTGGGCCGTCTTCCGCAACGCGGAGACCTACGACTCCTTCCCCACCCTGTACATCCAGCTGGCCACCTTCGGCATCCTGCTGCTGGGCTGCTACATCGCCAGCCTGGGCCTGAACCCGCTGAAAAAGCTGCTCACCGCCGCCGGCACCTGCACCTTTATCATGTCGCTGCTGTACATCGTGATGATGTTTGCCGCCCCGGCCATCAACCCCACCGCCGAATATGTGCACGCGAACCTGAGCTTCAGCAGCCTCATCCCGAACTTCAACGTCACCTACTTCACCTCGCTGTCCATTCTGGTGTTCGCTGTGGGCGGCTGCGAGAAAATTTCCCCCTACGTCAACAAGGTCGAGAACCCCAGCAAGGGCTTCCCCAAGGGCATGATCGCACTGGCCGGCATGGTGGTGGTCTGCGCCGTTCTGGGCACGCTGGCCATGAGCCGCATGTTCGACCCCGCTGTCATCAATGAAAGCACCGAGAGCTTTAACGCCTATGCCGCCAACAGCTCCTACTGGGCCTTCCAGAAGCTGGGCCAGTATTACCACGTCGGCGACCTGTTCATGATCATCTATGCCCTGTGCAATGTCATCAGCCAGTTCGCCGTGCTGATCCTCAGCATCGACGCCCCGCTGCGTATGCTGCTGGACAACGAGCACACCCAGCAGTTCATCCCGCAGGGCCTGCACAAGGTCAACGCCCACGGCGTGCACAGCAACGGCATCAAGATGGTGGCTGTGCTGTCCGGTTCCATCATTCTGGTGCAGTCCTTCGTGCCCGGCGCTGCCGCCGTGCTGCGCCAGCTGACCAAGCTGAACTCTGTCTGTATGCCCATGCGTTACCTGTGGGTGTTCGTGGCCTACGTTGCCCTGCGCAATGCCTATGACACCATCCCCGCCGAGTACCGCTTCGTGAAGAACCAGAAGGTCGCCAAGTTCTTCGGCGTCTGGTGCTTTGCCGTCACCGCCATCTGCTGTGTGATGGGCATGTACGACAAGGACCCCTTCACCTTTGCGCTGAACGTCATCACCCCCGTGGTGCTGACGGTTCTGGGCTTCATCCTGCCGGCTATTGCAAAGCGCGAGCAGCAGAAGTAAAATAAGATCAATCAAAAGTACTTGAACGGGCCGGTCAAATCTTCTGATTTCGACCGGCCTTTTCTGAGATCACCGATCGGAGGTTCACATTTATGATCGAGACCGAAGTCAGGGAGCTGCTTTCCTTCATCGACGGCAACCCCACCGCCTACCACACCACCGCATCCGTCCGGGAGATCCTGCTGAAGGCGGGCTTCTCCGAGCTGCTGGAAAGCGGCAAGTGGCAGCTGGAGCCCGGCAGGAACTATTTCGTCTGCCGCAACGGCTCCAGCATCATCGCCTTCCGCATGGGCACCCGGCTGGAGCGCTACAGCTTCAACGTGGCCGCTGCCCACACGGATTCCCCCTGCTTCCGCATCAAGGAGAACGCGGAGCTCCACATGGGCCAGAAGTACACCCGCCTGAACACCGAGGGCTACGGCGGCATGATCTGCTCCACCTGGCTGGACCGCCCGCTGTCCGTGGCCGGCCGCGTGCTGGTGAAGGACGGCGACGCCATCACCTCCCGTCTGGTGGCGCTGGACCGCGACCTGCTGCTCATCCCCAGCGTGGCCATCCACATGAACCGTGAGGTGAACGACAAGGCCTCCTTCAACAAGCAGATCGACATGCTGCCCCTGCTGGGCGGTGCCGCCGAGGAAGGCGTGCTGAAAAAGCTCATCGCCGCCGAGCTGAACGTGGCCGAAGACCAGATCCTGGGCAGCGACCTGTTCCTTTGCATCCGCGAGAAGGCCACCGTCTGGGGCTGCAACGAGGAGTTCATCTCCTCCGGCCGCCTGGACGACCAGCAGTGCGTGTTCGGCATCCTGAAGGGCCTGCTGCAGGGCCGCAGCGCCGAATCCGTCAACGTGGCCGCCTTCTTTGACAACGAGGAAGTGGGCTCCGGCACCAAGCAGGGTGCGGCTTCCACCTTCCTGTACGACGTGCTGCACCGCATCGCGCAGAACGTCTGCCCCAGCGACGAGGACTTTCACCGCGCGGTGGCTTCCAGCTTCATGTTCAGCGCCGACAACGCCCACGCCGTGCACCCGAACCACCCGGAGCACACCGACGCCAACAACTGCACCTACATGAACGAGGGCGTTGTGGTCAAGGTCCATGCGGGCCAGAAGTACACCAGCGACGGCATGAGCATGGCCGTGGCCAAGGAGCTGGCCGCCCGCGCCGGGGTGCCCCTGCAGTACTTCGCCAACCGTTCCGATAAGGCGGGCGGCAGCACCCTGGGCAACCTGGCCATGGCGCAGGTGTCCATGAACTGCGTGGACATCGGCCTGCCGCAGCTGGCCATGCACTCCTGCTACGAGACCGCCGGTGCCAAGGACACCGTCTCTCTCATCCGGCTGATGAAGGAATTCTACAGCAGCCATTTCGAGGAGACCGGCTTCGGCACCCTGGCCGTGCATAAGGCGTAACCCCCTGAACAGCAAAAGACCGGACACCCTGCGGTGTCCGGTCTTTTTTGCAGTATTGGTTGCGGGAACGCTTATGCCAGCAGCGACATGATGTTTGCGGTGATCAGGCCGCCTGCCGTGCCGATGACGTAGCCCATCAGGGCCATCAGAACGCCAACGGGGACCAGTGCGCCGCTGTAGGCACCGGCCAGAATGGGAGCGGAAGCAGAGCCGCCGATGTTTGCCAGCGAAGCCACGCCGCAGGTGAACATGTCGAGGTGGAAGATCTTAGCCAGCAGCACCAGGATGATGCCGTGGATGGCCAGGATCATGAAGCCGGCCAGGATCCATGCGGGCGCGTCGGTCAGCTCCAGGAAGCTTGCGCGGGAGGCCAGCAGCGCCACGACCGAGTAGAGCAGCAGGTTGGAAAGCTCGGTGCTGCCTGCCATGCGGCCCACGGGGGTGACAGCGCCGATCAGACCTGCCAGCGTGATGAGCAGGACAGTCCAGGTGGCCTTGTCCAGGAAGGGCATTGCGCCGTTCAGCGCTGCGCCGATGTCCTGACCGAAGGCAGAGATCACCAGAGCCAGACCCAGCAGGAAGATCAGGTTGACAAAGCTGGCCTTGTCCTCGTTGGCCTTTGCGTCCTCCTCCAGACGGCGGGACACTTCATCCAGCGTGGTGGTGTCGGCCTTGACCCACTTGTTGAACTTGGGTGCCAGATTGATGGCCCACAGCAGGAACATGACCCAGATGGAGTAGTCGATGGAGTCCACGACCAGCGCGTACGCCATGTCGCCCTCGCCGATGTCCAGAGCAGCCTGCACGGCGATCATGTTGCCGGAACCGCCCATCCAGCTGCCGCACAGCGCACCCAGAGCCTTCCAGGCCTCAGAGCCCAGGAAGCCCTTCATGATGGCGAAGGTGGCAATGAAGCCCACCGCGATGGAGAAGGAAGCGGCAAAGAAGCCGCCCAGCATCTTGGGGCCCAGCTTGATGATCTTGCGGATGTCGCAGCGCAGCAGCATCAGGAAGATCATGGTGTAAAGCAGATTGTTCTTCAGCACCGAATAAGCAGGTTTGGTGGCTTCCATGTCCCATGCACCCAGCGTGCACAGGATCATGGTGATGAGGTAGAGCAGAACGATGGGCGGCGCATAGTCAAAAAACTTCGACTTTGTGTAGCGCTGCAGCCACACCAGCAGTGCGGCAATGAACACCAGCACCGCGATGTAGGTGAAACCGTTTGTGATCATGGACCCGATCCCCTTTCTTTTGTGTGAAATTGCGGACAATTGTCTTTACAAGATTGACAACTTCGTATACAATGTTACCATGGATTTCATAATTTGGCAATATTTTTTTATCGAAAGGGGTAGGTTTTCTATGAAAATCACAGAAGTGCGTCTCGGCCTGATCTCGGTGCCGCTGCGTGTGCCGTTCAAAACGGCCCTGCGTTCGGTCAGCAGCGTGGAGGATGTGATCGTTGAGATCCACACCGACACCGGTGCGGTGGGCTACGGTGAGGCACCTCCCACCGGCGTCATCACCGGCGACACCACCGGTGCTATCATCGGTGCCATCCGCGACCACATCGCCAAGACCATCGTCGGCCGCGACGTGGATGAGTTCGAAGACCTGATGATCGCGCTGAACGGCTGCATCCAGAAGAACACCAGCGCCAAGGCTGCCGTGGATATGGCCCTGTGGGACCTGTATGGCCAGCTGTATAAGATCCCGGTCTACAAGCTGATGGGCGGCGCGAAGAAGTCCATCGTCACCGACATCACCATCAGCGTGAACGACCCCGAGGAGATGGTGCGCGACGCCCTGAACGCCATCGACCGCGGCTACGACTGCCTGAAGGTCAAGGTGGGCAAGGAGCCGGAAAAGGACATCGCCCGCCTGAGCGCCATCCGCGCCGCCGTGCCCAAGGAGACCTGCATCCGCATCGACGCGAATCAGGGCTGGACCCCGAAGGAAGCCGTGCGCATCCTGAACGGGATGCAGGAGAAGGGCCTGGACATCGAGTTCGTGGAGCAGCCGGTCAAGGCCCACGACTTCGACGGCCTGAAGTACGTCACCGAGCGCTCCTATGTGCCGGTGCTGGCCGACGAGAGCGTGTTCTCCCCGCAGGACGCCCTGACCATCATGCAGATGGGCGCAGCCGACCTCGTGAACATCAAGCTGATGAAGTGCGGCGGCCTGTACAACGCCCTCAAGATCGCATCCGCTGCCGAAGTCTACGGCGTGGAGTGCATGATCGGCTGCATGCTGGAAGCCAAGATCAGCGTGAACGCGGCCGTGCATCTGGCCTGCGCCAAGCAGATCATCACCCGCGTGGACCTGGACGGCCCCGTGCTGTGCAGTGAAGACCCCATCCTCGGCGGTGCCGTGTTCAACGAAAAGGACATCACCGTCTCCGACGAGCCGGGTCTCGGCATCAAGGGCATTGAGCCGGGCAAGATCCGTTATATCTAAGCAACAAAAAGAAGGGCTGCTGCGGCAGCCCTTCTTTTTGTTGCTATTACTCTTTATACGCCAGAATCGCCTTCAGGTACTCCCACACCCGGGCCACCGAAGCGATGTCGGCGCGCTCGTTGGGGGTGTGGACGTTGAGCAGGTTCGGGCCGAAGGAGATGCAGTCCAGCCCGTCGATCTTGCCCGAGAGGATGCCGCATTCCAGACCTGCGTGCAGCGCCACGATCTGCGGCTTTGCGCCGTACTGCGCTTCGTACACAGCCACGCAGCGGTCCCGCAGGGCGCTCTCGCGGGCGTAGGTCCAGGCCGGGTAGTCGCCGTGGAACCGCACGCTGCCGCCCAGCAGCTCGGTCAGGGTCTGTACCTTGCGGGCCAGCAGTTCCTTGGCCGAGGGCACCGAGCTGCGCACGGAGAAGCGCAGAATGGCTTCGGCGTCGCCCAGCTCCGCCACGCCCAGGTTCAGCGAGGTCTCCACAAGGCCCGGTACGTCCATGCTCATGGCCTGCACGCCCCAGGGCATCAGCAGCAGGGCCTTGCGCAGCCGCTGGGTGGAATCGGCATCCAGCGCGCTGTATACGCCGCAGCCCTGTTCGGTGAGCTGCAGGCGGATGGCGGGGTCTGCCGTGCCGTATTCGGCCTGCATCTGGGCCGCAAAGTCGGCCGCGGCGGCATGCACGGCTTCGGTGATGCCTGTGGGCAGCACCAGCGTGACGCTGCTCTCCTTCGGGATGACGTTCTCCTTCGCACCGCCGGAGAGGGCCAGCACAGCGTACTGCACGCCGTGGTCTTCCAGCAGGGTCAGCCAGCGGCCCAGCAGGGCGATGGCGTTGGCCCGGCCCTTGTGGATCTCGGTGCCGGAGTGGCCGCCCACAAGGCCCACGATATCCGCCTTCACAGCAGTGCCGGTCACGGCCGCCCGGGCAGTGGGCAGGTGGCACTCGATGCGGCGGCCGCCGGCGCAGCCTGCGGTCAGCACGCCCTCCTCCTCCGAGTCGATGTTGATGAGCAGGCGGCCCGCGAGGTCGGAAAAGTCCATGGCAGAAGCGCCCAGCAGGCCCACTTCCTCGCAGACGGTCAGCACCACTTCCAGCGCCGGGTGGGGGATGTCGTCGGCGTCCAGCACAGCCAGCGCATAGGCCACGGCAATGCCGTCATCGCCGCCCAGCGTGGTGCCCTCGGCGCGCACATAGCCGCCGTCCACCACGGGGCGGATGGCGTCCTTTTCGAGGTCCAGCTTGCAGTCGGCGGTCTTATCGCCCACCATGTCCAGATGGCCCTGCAAGATCAGGGCAGGCTCGTTCTCGTAGCCCGGGGTGGCCGGGGCTTTGATGAGCAGGTTGCCCATTTCATCCTGACGGCAGGCAAGGCCGTGCTCCTTCGCGAAATCCGCGCAGTAGTCGCTCAGGGCCTTCTCGTGGTGGGAGGTGTGCGGGATGCCGCAGATCGCCTCAAAATAATGAAAAACCGATGCCGGTTCCAGTCCGGTCAATGCGCCCATAATGTTCCCTCTCCTTTGGTTCAGCGTGAATAAACTTTCCAGCTTCTATTTTAGCAGATGACACCGTCCGGCACAACAGAAAAATCCCTCCGGGAAAAGGCCCGAAGGGATCTTTGTGCGCTTACTGTGCCTGGCTCAGGCAGTCGTCCATGGCGGTAAAGACAGCATCGCTGGTCATGGTGGCCCCTGCCACGGCGTCCACGCCGCTGGTGGTACCAGCCTCCGTCAGCTGCTCTGCCAGCGCTGCCGCCGCGTTGCCGCCCAGCTCCGGCGTCTCGCCGGAAGCGTCGATGTCCACATCCGTCACCTTGCCGCCGGTGATGGTCACGGTGACGGCCACATCGCTCAGGCAGCCATGGGCGCTGGCAGTGTAGGTGCCGTCGGTGTAGCTGGCGGCGTTGTCCGCTGCGGGCACCGTGCCGGTGCTGGCGATATACAAACTCAGGCCGATGCCCATAATGAGGGTCACAATGGCCATCAGGATCGCATTTCTTGTCAGTCTGCGTTTCATGAACTCAACGGCTCCTTTTCAAAAAACTGCTTACTTCGCGGGCTTGAAGCTGTCGCGCAGGGTCACCACACGGTTGTAGACGCCCGGGTTCTTGGAGTCCGGGGTGAAGAAGCCGGTGCGCACGAACTGGAACTTCTCGCCGGGCTTTGCGTCCTTCAGGCTTTCTTCCAGCTTGCAGCCGGTGCGCACAACGACGCTCTCCGGGTTCAGGTAGTCCTTGTAGTCGCTGCCGTCCGGGATGGCGTTCATGTTGGCCTCGGTGAACAGCTTGTCGTACAGGCGCACCTCGGCGTCTACGGCATGGGCGGCGCTCACCCAGTGGATGGTGCCCTTCACCTTGCGGCCGTCGGCAGGGTTGCCGTTGCCGGTCTCAAGGTCAGCGGTGCAGTGGATGGCGGCAATGCTGCCGTCGGCGTTCTTCTCCACGCTCTCGCACTTGACGATGTAGGCACCCATCAGGCGGACTTCGCCGCCCACGGTCAGGCGCTTGAACTTCGGGGGCGGGACCTCGGCAAAGTCCTCGCTCTCGATCCAGAGCTCTTTGGTAAAGGCCACCTTGCGGGTGGTGGTGTCGTTTGCTTCGCGGTTGGGGTTGTTGGCCACGTCGAAGTACTCGGTCTTGTCGGCCGGGTAGTTGTCCACGATCAGCTTCACGGGCTCCAGCACGGCGATGCGGCGCTGGGCGGTCAGGTCCAGCTCGCTGCGGATGCAGGCTTCCAGCTGGCGCATGTCGATGAGGTTATCGGACTTGGAGATACCGGCCTCCCGCACGAAGGTGAAGATGGAGGTGGGGGTGTATCCGCGGCGGCGCAGGCCGCACAGGGTGGGCATGCGGGGATCATCCCAGCCGTCCACGATGCCCATCTCCACCAGCTCACGCAGGTAGCGCTTGCTCATGACGGTGTTGGTCATGTTCAGGCGGGCGAACTCGCGCTGCTTGGGGAAGGCGGTGCCGAAGATGTTCTCGATGACCCAGTTGTACAGCGGGCGGTGGTTCTCGAACTCCAGGCTGCACATGCTGTGGGTGATGCCCTCGATGGCGTCCTGAATGGGGTGGGCGAAGTCGTACATCGGGTAGATGCACCACTTGTTGCCCTGACGGTGATGCTCGGCGTATTTGATGCGGTAGATGGCCGGGTCGCGCATGTTCATGTTGGGGCTGGCCAGGTCGATCTTGGCGCGCAGGGTCTTTTCACCCTCCTGGAACTCACCGGCACGCATCCGGCGGAACAGGTCGAGGTTCTCCTCCGGGGTGCGGTCGCGCCACGGAGAGGGGCGGCTGGGCTTGCCTGCGTCCGCGCCGCGGTACTCGCGCATCTCGTCACGGGTCAGGTCGTCCACATAAGCCTTGCCCTCTTTGATGAGCTTCTCGGCGTACTCGTAGCACTTGTCGAAGTAGTCGCTGCCGTAGAAGATGCCGCCGTTGGGGTCGGCACCCAGCCAGTGCAGGTCCTCGATGATGCTGTTGACGTACTCCTCGCCTTCGCGGGCGGGATTGGTGTCGTCCAGACGCAGGTTGAACTTGCCGCCGTACTGGTTGGCAATGGACCAGTTGATGTAGATGGCCTTGGCGCTGCCGATGTGCAGGTAGCCGTTGGGCTCGGGCGGGAAGCGGGTATGGATCTCGCTGATCTTGCCTTCGGCCAGATCGGCGTCGATGATGTCGGTCAGAAAGTTTTTATCTGCCATGAGTTTTCCCCCTGTCAAGGGCACAGCGTGCCCATATATTCCATAATAGTATATAATACACTAATTTTTGTTCTGCTTCAAGATGAACGATTCAAATTGTGGGGCAAATGCGCATTTTTGCGTGGAATTTTGCTGCGAATTGCCCAATTTCTACAACTTTTACCCTATCCCTTGACACAAGGGTGAAAGGAGAGTATATTTTTGCAGGGCATACGGCATGTTTTGCCGTATTTAGAATAGGAGGAAACCCATGAACGGTTTAAAAGAAGCATTCAGCAGGGAAAATCTGCTGAAGAATTTAAATTTTTTCGCCGAGCTGAACCTCGGCCTGATCCTGACGGCGGTCGGCATCGTCTACTTTAAAAATCCCAACCACTTCGCCTTCGGCGGCACCTCGGGCCTGTCCATCCTGCTGGCAGACCTGTTCCCGAAGATCAACGTGGGCGGCTTCATGTGGATCATCAACCTGGCGCTGGTGGTGCTGGGCTTCATCTTTCTGGGCGTCAAGTGCATGGGCTGGACCATCTATTCTTCCTTTGCGCTGTCCTTCTTCGTCTCTGTCTGCGAGTGGCTCTACCCCTCGAACCTGTCCATGAGCGGCGATGCCATGCTGGACCTGGTGTTCGCGGTGTTCCTGCCCGCTTTGGGTGCAGCCATCGTGTTCGACATCGGCGCATCCACCGGCGGCACCGATATTGTGGCCCTCATTCTGGCAAAATATACCTCGATGGAGATCGGCAAGGCCCTGATGGTGAGCGATATCCTCATCGTGCTGGCGGCCGCCTGGCGGTTTGGCATGGGCACCGGCCTTTACTGTATCCTCGGCCTGATGGGCAAGAGCTTCGTGGTGGACGGTGCCATTGAAAACATCCGCCTGCGCAAGGTCTGCACCATCGTGACAGCCAACCCCCAGCCCATTCTGGACTTTATCATCAAGGACATGAACCGCTCTGCCACCGTGGAAAAGGCCTACGGTGCCTACACCCACCACGAGCTGAGCGTGCTGGTCACGGTGCTGACCCGCCGTCAGGCGCTGCAGCTGCGCAACTTCCTGCGGGAGCACGACCCCAAGAGCTTCATCACCATCGTCAATTCCAGCGAGATCATCGGCAAGGGCTTCCGCTCCTTCAACTAACGCGTCTTCCAGCGAAAGGCAGGCCGATCAGGGCCTGCTCTTTTCTGTTTTCGTCCTGCGGACAGAAGCTCACCGCTATTGACGAACGGCCCAAAAAACGATATACTATACCTCGGCGGTGCAGCCGTGCCGCCGGATGCCGGGGTGTTGCGCAGTTGGTAGCGCGCCTGCTTTGGGAGCAGGAGGCCGCGAGTTCAAGTCTCGCCACTCCGATCTTTTTGTGATCCTGTGTTCGGACCGCCGCTGCCCGGATGCAGGATTTTTTCTTGCCCGCCGGGCCGTCAGCGTGCTGTGGAATGCACGCAAAAGCGGAAAATTCCTCCGTAAAACGCCATCCCCTTTCTTCCTCATACATGCAAAAGAGGCTGTGCCAATGGCACAGCCTCTTTTGTGTATAGGATTTTCCCTCGGGGGAAGGCTTATACAATGTTTTTACTCCCGCACGGCGATGCACTCGATCTCCAGCTTCGCGCCCTTGGGGATAGCGGCCACCTGCACGCAGCTGCGGGCCGGGAACGGTTCCGTGAATGCCTTGGCATACACAGCGTTCACCGCAGCAAAGTCGTTGATGTCGGCCAGAAAGATGACCGTCTTGACCACATTTGCCATGGTCAGGCCCGCTTCGGCCAGAATGGCCTTGAGGTTTGCCAGGCTCTGGGCGGCCTGCTCCTCCACGGTGTCAGCCATGGTGCCGGTGGCGGGGTCCACGGGGATCTGGCCGGAGACGAACACCATGCTGCCCAGGTCCAGTGCCTGGCTGTAGGGGCCGATGGCGGCGGGTGCGTTGGACGTAGAAACGACTTTCATAGCAATTCTCCTTTATCGAATGATGCACTTATCTGGGCGGCGGGCTGGAAGTTTCTCCGAGGACCGTCCGCTGGGGTGGGACCCTGTCGCCGTCAGGCGATAGGGCGGGCGATGGAATGGCCCGACTCGTGTCCGAGGGGGAAGCTTCCGGCTCACCGCCCTTGTGTTGACATTACACTCTCTCGCTCACCAGCTGGAAGCCCTCTTTGGTGAGCTCAGTGCGGATCTGCTCGATCTGGGCCGCGTCGCGGGTCTCGAGGGTGAGCTTGAGGAAGCAGCTGGAAATGGGCATGTTGGGGTCGGAGCCGTCGTGCTGCACCGACACCACGTTGCTGCCGCAGCGGGAGACGATCTCGGCCACCTTCTTCAGCTGGCCGGGCTTGTCCTCCAGTGCGATGGTCATGTTCGCCTTGCGGCCGCTCATGACCAGACCACGGGTGATGACGCGGTTCAGGATGTTCACGTCGATGTTGCCGCCGGAGACGACGCACACCACCTTCTTGCCTTCGATGGGCAGCTTGTGGAACAGGGCAGCTGCCACCGGCACCGCACCGGCACCCTCGGCCACCAGCTTCTGGTTTTCCATCAGCGAGAGGATGGCGGCGGCGGTCTCATCCTCAGTGACGGTGACGATGTCGTCCACATACTGCTCACAGATCTGGTAGGTCAGCTCACCGGGGGTCTTGACCTGGATGCCGTCCGCAAAGGTGGAAGCAGCCTTCAGGGTCTGGTATTTGTGCTCGTGCAGGCTGCGGTACATGCTGGGTGCGCCCTCGGCCTGCACGCCGTAGACCTTCACCTCCGGGCGCAGGCTCTTGATGGCAAAGGCCACGCCAGAGATCAGGCCGCCGCCGCCCACCGGCACGATGACCGCATCCAGATCGGGCAGCTGGTCCAGAATTTCCAGGCCGATGGTGCCCTGGCCTGCGATGACCAGCTCATCGTCGTAGGGGTGGATGAAGGTCATGCCGGTTTCTTCCTGCAGCTCAACGGCCTTGTCGTGGGCGTCGTCGTAGGTGCCGGGCACGAGACAGACCTCCGCACCCAGATTCTTGGTGTTTTCCACCTTCATGATGGGCGCACCGTCCGGCATGCAGACGATGCTCTTGATGCCGCGCCGGGTGGCTGCCAGCGCCACGCCCTGCGCGTGGTTGCCCGCCGAGCAGGCAATGACGCCCTTGGCGCTCTCCTCCGGGGAAAGCTGGCTGATCTTATAGTAAGCGCCGCGCACCTTGAAGCTGCCGGTGGCCTGCAGGTTCTCGGTTTTCAGGTAGAGCTGGCAGTCCTTCGAGAGCTTGGGTGCCTCGATGAGGTCAGTCTTGCGGGCAACGTCTTTCAGCACAAAGGCTGCGTGGTAGATCTTATCCAGAGTCAGCATGGTGATACATCCTTTATATTGATTCTTGGCTCTCCCTTTGGGAGAGCTCCGGGGCTGCGCCGCCGTCAGGCGGACGGCACCGGCGAGAGGGCTCCTTTCCGGCATATGCCCTCTTGCGGATCGGCTTCATTTTTCATGGCAATTGCATGGTTCTCAGTATAGATTAGCAAAGTTGTTTTGTCAAATGAATTCCTTTCACGATAAAAGGAACAAAAAAGAGGGAGAAGCCCTGTGCACCGTTGCACACAGGTTTCTCCCTCTCAGGTTTTCGGGTCGATCAGCGGCCGCGGCCACCACCGCCGCCATGGCTTCTGCCGCCGCCCATGCCGCCGAAGCCGCCGGAGCGTCCACCCATACCACCGCCGGGTCTGCCGCCCATTCCACCGGGGCGACCACCCATACCGCCGCGCGGAGGACGCGGGCCGCCCATGCCAGGGCCGCCCGGGCCGGGACCAAAGCCGCCGCCATAAGGCGGGCGGCGCGGCGGGCGCGGACGCCGGGGCCTGCCCCAGCCGCCATAAAAGCCGCCGCCGTAGGGGCCGCCGGGCCCGCCGAAGTCATCCGGGCCATGGGGCGGGCGGGGTCCGCGCGGGCCGCGGGGCATCAGAATGAGCACCAGCACCACGACCACAAGGATCACGATCAACGCTTCCATATCCGAACCCTCGCTTTCTGCTCAAGTTATAAAGGACTGCTCAGCGGCCGCGGCCACCGCCGCCGCCATGGCTTCCGCCGCCGCCCATGCCACCGAAGCCGCCGCCAAAGCTGCCGCCGCCGAAACTGCCACCACCGCGGGAACCGCCGAAGCTGCTTCCGCCGAAAGAGCCGCCGCCAAAGCTGCCGCCCTGCGGGGGACGGGGCGGGCGCCGGTTGCTGCTGCCGCCGCGGGGGCGGTCATTGCGCGGCGGGCGCGGGCCGCCCATGCCAGGGCCGGGGCCCGGAGGCGGCGGCGGGGTCGGCCGGTGATAATGCGGTGCACCCCAGGCAAAGAACCCGCGCCGGAAGCCCATTGCATAGCCGATGGGTGCCACGAAGATGCGCAGCACCGCCGTCACGATGATGAGCAGGAGCAGCAGGGTGATGAACAGCATCACGATGCCCAGCACCACATCCCCGAAGGTCGTGGGCTCATCCACAGGCTCTGCGTAACCGCCGTCATAGTAGCCATCGTTGTAGCTGCCGCCGGACAGGCTGACGCCGTAGATATCCGCAATGGTCTCCGCCACGTTGTTGGCGCAGGTGACCACGGCGCTGTCGTAGTCCTTGCGGACAAAATCGTCCTCCATGGTCTGGGCAATGGCGCTGGCCTGGCTTTCCAGCGTGGTGTTGCGGAAGCCGTCGCCGTAGGTCACATAGTAGTCACCGTCGTCATACAGGGGCGATTCCATCACCAGCAGGATCAGCACGCCGTTGTTCTCCGACGCCGAGCCGATGCCACAGGTGTTGAACGCCTCCGTTGCATAATCCTCAGTGGAATAATTTCCCGTATAATCTACCGTCAGGACACCGATCTGGGCACCATTGCAGCTGGATTCCAGCTGGGCGTTCAGGTCCGTGATGGCCTGCACGGTGGAACTGCTCAGCACACCCGCGTCGTCCACGACACACTGGCCGCTGGGCAGGGCGGGCAGGCTGGCGGCAGCGGATGCCGCCGGGGCCAGCGCCGCCAGGCTCAGCACGAAAACGAGCACAAGGGCGCTGATGCGTTTTGCAAACTGTTTCATGCGAAGGGTTCGACCTCCTTCACGCCGACGAGACCGCCCAGCACACTGGCCGGGAAGCCGCCGACTTCATTCTGGTAGTCATAGACTGCCGTGTTGTACTGCAGGCTGCCGATGATGGTGCCTGCACTGTTGAACTGGCCGTACTGGCCCTGCACCGCGCCCATCTTCATGGGGTTCTCGGCCTGCTCCTGCAGCTTGGCATAGAGCTGGTCGATCATAGCCCCCAGGGCTTCGTTGGCCTGGTAGAGCGCGTGCATCGTGCTGCCCTGATAGTAGGGCAGTGAGGTAAGGTCCTGGCTCCTGCCGCCGTTCTGCACGGCTTCAAGGCAGGCGGTAAAATCGCTCAGGGCGGTCTGTGCATCCTGCACCTCGGTGCTGTCCGCACCCAGCGTGTTGCCGGCGGTCGTGATCACGTTGGCCGCCGTGTTCATGCGGGTGGTCAGTTCTTCGCTCAGGTTGTAGCCGTTGTCGGCGGCCACGCCCACGGTGAACCACTGGCTTGCCGCGTTGTATTTGCTGCGCAGCTTTGCGCCGCCAAAGCCCACGAAGGCCGCCAGCATCACCACCACGCTCAATGCCAGCGCCGCCGCCCGGGTGGAAAGTGCACCGGGCAGCTTTGCTTCCAGCCCGGCCAGCTTCTGCTGCAAAGGCGTCAGCTGCACGGTCTGCTCCGGCTGGGCCTGTTCGCGGTAGCTGCCGCTGTCAAAGCCGCCGGGGTTCGTCTGGTTTGTGCTGTGAGAAAAATCTGCGTTTGCCATCTCAGCTCCGGATCTCCATCATTTTTGCCTTCAGTTCGTCTTCGATGCGGTTCAGCTCCTGCTCGGCAGCAGCGCGCTTTGCGCGGCCCTCGTTCTGGATCTTGTTCAGCTCGTCCAGCGTCTCGATCAGGCTCTTGTTGGTCTGCTGCAGGGTCTCGATGTCCACCACGCCGCGCTGGCTTTCCTTGGCGGTCTCGATGGTGCCCATCTTGAGGGCCTCAGCGTTCTTCTTGAGCAGGTCGTTGGTCATGTCGGTGACGGCACGCTCGGCCTGCATGGCCTGCTGGCTGTGGGCCAGACCCAGCGCCAGCACCATCTGGTTCTTCCACAGGGGGATGGTGTTCACGATGGTGGACTGGATCTTCTCGGCCATCATGGTGTCGTTGTTCTGCAGCAGGCGGATCTGCGGGCCCATCTGCAGGCTGATGTTGCGGGTGAGCTCCAGATCGTAGAGCTTCTTTTCAAAGCGCTCGCACTGGTCGGCCAGGTCGCGGGCGGCCTGGGCATCCTCCGGCAGACCGGAAGCCTTGGCCTTGTCCATGGCCTGCTGCAGCTCGTTGGCGCGCACATCGGCCAGCTTTTTCTTGCCGGCCAGGATGTACATGCTCAGCTCCTTGAAGTAGGCCATGTTCAGCTCGTACATCTTATCCAGCATGGCGATGTCCTTCAGCAGCTGCACCTGATGGCCCTCCAGCATGGACTGGATCTTCTCCACGTTGGTCTCGGCCTTGTCGTACTTGGTCTTGAGGGCATCCAGCTGGTTCGTCTTCTTTTTGAAGAAGCCCATGATGCCCTTCTGCTGTTCCTCATTGGCATCAAAGCTTTTCAGCTCGCCGATCAGGCCGGTGATCATGTCGCCCACTCCGCCCAGGTCTTTGGTGGCCACCTTGGAAAGGGCCGCTTCGGAGAAATCGCCGATCTTCTTCTGGCAGGCCGAGCCGTACTGCAGCACCTGCTGGCTGTTGGTGATGTCGATCTTCTCGGCGAACTGGTCCACCATGGCCTGTTCCTCCGGGGTCAGGTTCACCTGCTGTTCCGGTGCGGCCTGCTGGGGGGCAGGCGCGGGCTTTGCTTCCTCTGCCGCCGGGGTCGGGTCCAGCGTCAGGGTGGGCACTGCGGGTGCGTCGAGGTCAAAGTTGAAGTTGTTGTCTGCCATAAGTGATTCCTTCCTTTCCAATGCGGTCGTTAGCGTCCCCGCCCTCGCCGCGGCCTTTCTCGGCTCTCCCTCTGGGAGAGCTGGGTGCGAAGCGGCCTGAGAGGGTGTCTTCTCATTTACTCAGTCCCTGCCCTTTGAGCATGTTCTGCAGCACGGTGATGTCGGCAGAAAGGTCCATGCTCTCGGCGGCATACAGGGCATCCAGCTGGTTTTCAAACGCCGTGGCGATGGAGGCCGCGTTGTGCTCCACCTCGGCGCGGATGGCGGCGGCGTTCTCACCGCGCACCCCCTGCTTTGCCAGCTTGGCGTACTGCTGCAGCACATTCACCGCGTCCGGCAGGTAATAGTTTGCGAACCGACGCACCTGCTTTGCCTTTTCGGGGTTCGCTTCCACCGCTTCCACGATGGAGCGGCCCGCCTTTTCCATGCGGGTCATGGCAGCGGACAGCTGCGGCTCCGGCAAAGCTTCGTTCAGCGCGTGCAGGGTGTCCAGCTGCTTTTGCATGTCGGCCAGCATCTGGTCCACATCCTCCACACCGGTGTGGAAAGGCACCTCGTGCTCCACCACCCGGGGCGGGCAGATCTTCTGCGCCGCGCCAAAGGCCACCAGGGCCCCGCCCAGCGCCACCAGCAGCGCCCACAGCTTATACACCGGCAGCACCGCGCACAATACCAGAAAGACCAGCGCCATCGCGTAGAACGGCAGGACGCTTGGCTTCCGGGTGCGGATCGTCTTGCTCATGTTTTTCTCCTTATCCGGGGAAGATACCCCTTATGCTATCCATAATACCGCCCTTTGCCAAAAACGCAAGGGCTTCACGGATAATTTACAGCTTCGCAATCATTTGGAAATCCACGGCCCCAGCGCTTCGGCCCAGACTTCCCGCAGCTTTTCCGGGCGGCAGGCCGCGTTGGCGGGGCTGGTGCTGGGCAGTTTAATGGCAGCGATGCCGGACACCGGCTGCAGATACTTTGTATAGATGCGGTATGCCGTGGCCCCGTTGCAGAACACCGCTTCGATGGGGGCTTTTGCCAGCAGGGCCGCGATGTCGTTGGGCACCACGTCCTTGATGGAAGCATCCGAAGCGCCGGTGATGGTGCAGCTTTCCAGCGTATCCCAGAGCGCCAGCCCGTGGCGCAGGATGATCTGCTTTTTCGCTTCAATGTCTTCCCGGACGGGCACCGGCTCGCCGGTCAGCGCCGCCAGCATAGGCCAGAAGCGGTTCTGCGGGTGGCCGTAGTAAAAGGCCATCTCCCGGCTTTTGGGGCTGGGCCATGTGCCTAAGATCAGCGCCCGGCTGCGGTCATCGTACACCGGCGCAAAGCTCATAAGCTGCCGCCTGCGCTTTCAATATTGCCCCATGCAGAGCCAAGGTCTTTGCCGGTGGGCTCCGCGCGGGGGCCGTCGAACCACAGCTCCTCGATCAGCGCTGCCACGCCGTCCTCCCGCACGTCCCCGATGATCCGGTCGGCAGCGGCTTTGGCGTCCGGGGTGCCGTTTGCCATGCAGGCGCTCAGACCCGCCGCCTTCAGCATCCCCACATCGTTGGCAGAATCGCCCACAGCCACGGCATCGGCCAGCGTAAGCCCCATCTGTGCACACAGGTCCGCAAGGCCCACGCCCTTGTCCATGCCGCCGCGCACGATGTCGTAGTAACAGTAGCCGTCGGCGTTCTGCGCACCCACCATCATCCAGTGCAGGCCCAAGTGGCCGTATTTTGCGTTGAAGTCTGCCACCCGCTCTGGCGGGATGGCCGCAAAGGCTGCGTGGGGCATGTCGATGAGGTGGCGGTCCTGGTCTTCGCCGTCCACACAATCCAGCCCGGTGCTGTTCATCTGCCGGTAGCCCTCATGCAGGTATTCGTACTCGCAGTAGGCATAGCAGGCATCGCGGAAGTTGAACTGCAGCGGGTAGTTGTAGTCCTCGCAGAAATCCACCAGCGCGTACATCTCCTCGGCGGTGAGCGGGTGCTCGGCCACGATGCGGCCCTCGCGGTCCACCACGCAGGCACCGTTGCAGGTGATGGCGTAGTCGAACCGGATGCCGCCCAGCTGGCCCTTGAGGTTCACGCTGGGGAAGGCGCGGCCGGTGCTCAGCACGAACTTGCCGCCCGCCGCCTGCAGCTTTTTCACGGCCTTTACCACCTTCTGCCGCGGCTTGCCCTCGCCAAAAGGCACCAGCGTGTTGTCATAATCGCTTGCCAGAATCTTGTATTGCATTCTTTTCTCCTATGGAACTGGTTTTGTACCAGTATACCATACTTTTTAAAAATTGGGGTGCATTTGGACATAAAAATAAGGCCATTGCACAGAATTTTATGCAACAGCCTTGTTTGGGACCATGAAGCCGCTTTCCGCTGCGGCCCTTTCGTGTGAAAACGCAAAAACAGAGCAGACCGCTGTCCGCTCTGTTTTTGCAAGAATAAAAATATTATTTCCGCTGAATATGGCCAGAGTGCAACGGCGACGACCGCCGCCTGCGGCGGGTACAGGGAGGAGCTGTTGGGGCAGCGGCCAGCAAGACGCGAGTGCCGCTCAAGGCACGAAGCGGATGCTGGGAGCCGCAACCCGTAAGCGGCGGCTCTTCCAATCGTCAGGCTGCCACTGCCACAACGATCTGCATCGCCACGCCGAGGAACGCGCCCGCGCCCCAGGTCAGGCCGGTGATGAACAGGTTCTGCTTCCAGGAAGGGTTCGTGCGCCACAGCACCGCCAGACCCACGCCTGCGCCGGTGCACAGGCCTGCCACCAGACTGGAAAAGCGCAGAGCACCTTCCACATACAGCTGGGTCAGCAGCACGCTGGCGGCACAGTTGGGGATCAGGCCCACCAGCGCGGCCACCACCGGCTGGAAAAAGCCCATGCGGCCCAGCAGATCGGCGAACACATCCTCGCCCACGCCCTCGACGATCAGGCCGAACACCAGGCTGAACGCAAAGATGAACACGAAAATTTCCAGCGTGTGGCGCAGGGCGGCCTTCCAGATGGGAGCAGGCTTGCCTTCCTCGTCGCTGTGCTCCTCGTGGCAGTCCACTTCGTCGGCGCGGCCAGTGTAGCCGCCGCGCAGGGATTTGGGCAGCACGCCCCGCAGCACAAAGTCCAGCACAAAGCCCACCGCAATGGCGTACACCACCTTGATGACCATCAGCAGCACCAGCTTGTCCCAGTAGGCTGGCATGGACACCAGCAGCGGGATGGCTTCGTCGCTGGTGGCAAGGTAGACCGCCATCAGGGTGCCCAGCGTGATGACCCGGGAGGAGTAGAAGTTGGACGCGATGGCCGAGAAGCCGCACTGCGGCACACAGCCCAGCACCGCACCCGGCACCGCACCCCAGCGCCCGCCGCCCGCCAGCAGCGCTTCAATGCGCTCGCCGTGGCGGGTCTCGATGTATTCGATCAGCAGATAAGCCAGAAAGAGGAAGGGCAGCATCTTGGCGGTATCCACCAGCGATTCGCCCAAAACATCCAGAAACAGTTCCATATACGCTCCAAAAACGACTGTTTGTCGCTTCATTTCAATAAATTGCAATCAATTTGCATTTTCGAACAGGGATGATTATACACGATATGCTCTCCAATTGCAATACCAAAATGCAAATTAGTTGCAAATTTATTTAGGGCGTAAAAAAGGCCCGCCGTCCGCGGGCCTTTCTGTCCTTATTTATGCAGGCATATTGTTGCTGCGCTCGCTTCGAACGATTCCCATAAAGGGAGGCACTGCCGAACGCTGCAGGCCTTTTTCATGTGCCTTTTTCAGCTGATACTCATGCGTCGCAACCGCATCCATAAATGCACGCTGCTTCGGATTGGCGTGGTAATAATCCGTATTGAACCGCTTGCACACGCTAAACAGAACGTTCAAATATTCCATGGTCTCCTCGTCCATCCGTGCCACCTGCAGTTCCTGTTCTGCCATTGTGCTCCCTCCTGTCATTCAGAATAGATAGGCTCCAAAAATTTCCTGTGCGCCCTCGTCTGCCAGCATCAGCAGCTTCGGCCCGCCGGGAAATGGCTGAAAAATCGGCACTGCATGAAAATCATTGACATAATGTTCGTACAGTTCGTCCGTTTTTGCTGCAAAGGTCACCACGCCACCGTGCCCGCTGTCGATGGAAAGCTGGATGCCATAGGCGATCATCATTCGGCCTACACCGGCATAACGGCGTTTTTTCGTAAGTGTCGGGTTGCTCTCCGGCTGTGCCTCAATGTCTGCGATAAAAACAGAAATGCCATGGTCATCTTCCCGGTAGGCTCCCAGTGCAACGATCTCCCCAGCTTCTGTTTTGGCTGCATACTTTTCAAGCCGCGGGTCAGAGATAAAGTCGCTGGTCCAGTCCGACTGCCAGCCATTTTTCGTTGCTTCCAAATCGTTCTTCATAGCCGGTTCCATTGCAATCAGAACCTGTTCCCCGGAATCCGCTTTGGTTACAAAATACTGAAGCCGCATCCTTTATCTCCTTTTTTATTATTTTAGCACGTCTTTAAAAAATGCACAAGTACGTTTTTTACCCTTTCATCGGTACAAAGCCCACGAGGTCCTTGACCACCTCGCCGCCAATGATCAGGCCCGCCACCGAGGGCACAAAGGCGTTGGAGCCCGGCACCGAGCGGCGCAGGGTGCACTTGCGCTGGGTGCCCGGCGGGCAAATGCAGTGGTACTTGCAGCTGATGGAATCGTCCTCGATGGGAGTCATGGCAGGCTCCTTGGAGTAGACCACCTTCAGGTGCTTGATCTTACGCTTGCGGCACTCGGTGCGCATCACCTTTGCCAGCGGGCAGACTGAGGTCTTGTAGATATCGGTCACCTCAAAGCGGGTGGGGTCCATCTTGTTGCCCGCGCCCATGGCGCAGATGATGGGCACACCGGCTTCCTTGCACTTCATCACCAGAGCCAGCTTGCCGGTGACCGTGTCGATGGCGTCCACCACGTAGTCGAACTGGGTGAAGTCGAAGCTGTCCTGCGTTTCCGGCGTGAAGAAGGTCTTGTAGGTAGTCACCTTGATGTCCGGGTCGATCTCGTGGATGCGCTCCTCAGCCACATCCACCTTGAACTTGCCCACCGTCTTGTGGGTGGCAATGATCTGGCGGTTCAGGTTGGTCAGGCAGACTTTGTCGTCGTCGATGAGGTCCAGCGCACCCACACCGCTGCGTGCCAGCGCTTCGACGGTATAGCCGCCCACGCCGCCGATGCCGAACACCGCCACGCGGGAATTGTGCAGTTTTTCCATGGCTTCCGCGCCCAGCAGCAGCTGCGTGCGGGAATACTGATTTTGCATGTTGTTCTCCTTACTTTTCCACTCTCGTAATGGTGCCGCCGCCCAGCACCACATCGCCCTGATACAGCACCACAGCCTGCCCGGGTGTGGGTGCGCGCTGGGGCTGGTCGAACTCCAGCCGGAAGCCGTCTGGTGCCGGGTAAACCGTCGCGGCCTGTTCGGCCTGATGGTACCGAGTGCGGGCCGTGACCCGCAGCGGGGCTGTCAATTCCGGGATGGCGATCCAGTTTGCTTCGTCCGCATACACGATGCGGTCAAAGAGGTTTTCCTCCGGGCCGACGGTGACCGTGTTTGCCTGCATGTCCTTGCCGCAGACGTACACCGGTGCACCCAGTGCCAGCCCAAGGCCCTTGCGCTGGCCCAGCGTGTAGCGCACGGCACCGCTGTGGGTGCCCACCACTTTGCCGCTTTCGTCCAGAAAATCGCCAGCCGGGTAGTGCTTGCCGGTAAAATCCTCCATGAAGCGGGCGTAGTCGCCGTCCGGCACAAAGCAGATGTCCTGGCTGTCGTGCTTGCGGGCGTTGACGAACTTGTGCTGCTCGGCAATGTCGCGCACCTCGGTCTTGTGCAGGCCGCCCAGCGGCAGCCGGATGTGGGCCAGCTGCTCCTGGGTGAGGTTGTAGAGCACATAGCTCTGATCCTTGCCCTCGTCCAGCCCCTTTTTCAGCAGGAAGCGGCCGGTGACCTCGTCCTGCTCCACCCGGGCATAGTGGCCGGTGACCACGTACTCCATGCCGTGGGCCTCGGCCCAGTCCAGCAGATGGCGGAACTTCATATATTTATTGCAGTCGATGCAGGGGTTGGGCGTGCCGCCCGCTTCATAGACGCGGACGAACTTTTCAATGATCTGCTCCCGGAAGTCGGCGGTGAAATCCAGCACTTCGTAGGGGATATCCAGCGCAAAGGCCACCTCGGCGGCGTCCTCGATGTCCTTCTCCGAACAGCAGGTGTGAAAGCCGGACTGGCCCAGTGTTTCGTTGCGGGTGAGCCGCATGGTGATGCCGGTGCAGTCGTAGCCCGCCTGCTGCATCAGCCACGCCGCCACCGAGCTGTCCACGCCGCCGCTCATGGCGATGAGGGCGCGGGGCTTGCAATCAGGGGTCTGTGTGGTCATAAATTCTCCTTTGGTGCGTTCAACACACTAAGACAGTAGTATAATAGTAACTCTGGAAAAACCGCTTGTCAAGACGCAGAAATTTGCTGCGCCCGGGCCAGCAGGGCGTCCCGCTCGTTGGGGCATTCTTCCCGGATGACGCTGTCCAGCAGCGCTTCCAGCACCCGGCGCAGGCCCGGCCCGGCAGGGATGCCTGCCGCCATCAGGTCGCGGCCGTTCACGGCCAATTGCGAAACCCGGCAGCACACGCCGTCGGCGTCCATTCGTTCGGCCAATTTGGAAAGCCGTTCAAAATCCGCCGCCCGCTCCGGCTGTATGGCCGTGCCCAGTACGGCAATGCGCTGCACCGTCTTCAGGCCATATTGGCCCAGCAGGTGGCGGGTATAGATAGTAAGGTCGGGTATAGTGGTCTCTGCTGGCGCTGCCCGACGGCTCTGTGCCCCTGCCCGATACTCCCGCACCAGCACTGCCGTCTCCTCAATGCAGGCGTTGGAACAGCGCAGGCGCTTGAGGGCGCGGCGGGTGCCGTCCTCGCCAAGACTCAGCAATAGCGCCGCCAGCCGGACGGGCAGGTTGTCCGCCCCTGCCGGGCAGGCGTCCACCACCGGCTTTGCCGCAGTCAGCGCTTCCGGCGCAAGCTCCGGCAGGATAACGCCGAGTATTTTTTTGTCGAGATATGCCGCAGGGGCGGGCGCGGCCAGCAGCTTTGCCAGTTCTTCCTCAATGCGCTCTGCCGAAACGCAGTCCAAGTGCGCACACAATTCTTCCGCCGCCTGCGCCGTGGCCGGGTCGAGCGTGAAACCGAACCGCGCTGCGAACCGGTACAGCCGCAGGATGCGCAGCGCGTCCTCGGTGAACCGCCGGTGCGGTGCCCCCACTGCCCGCAGGATGCCGTTCTTCAAATCATCCTGCCCGCCGAAGGGGTCGATGAGCCCCTCTTTTTCGTTGTAGGCCATGGCGTTGATGGTGAAATCCCGCCGGGCAAGGTCCTCCCGCACGTCCGGCACAAAGTGCACCTCGTCCGGGTGGCGGCCGTCGCTGTAGCTGCCCTCGGTGCGGAAGGTGGTGATCTCGTAAAGGGCACCGTTCTGCTTCACGGTCACGGTGCCGTGCTGCAGGCCGGTAGGGATGCACTGCTGCGCCCCGAACAATCCGATCACCTGCTGGGGCAGAGCGCTGGTGCACAGGTCCCAGTCGTGGGGCGCAAGGCCCAGCAGGCTGTCCCGCACGCAGCCGCCCACCGCGTAGGCCGCATAGCCCGCTGTGTGCAGCGCATCCAGCAGCGCCGCTGCGCCCGGGTCCATGGAAATGGTCATGGCTGCACCTCCTCGTACTGCAGGGTGATGCACTTGCCGTCAAAGCCACACTCCGCCGCCGGGAAAATGCTCTGCGCCTCGGCGGCGTATTCCTCCGGGTCGGTGATCATGGGTGAATAGTGGGTGAGCCAGAGCCGTTTTGCCCCTGCCTGTGCAGCAAGCGCCGCGCTCTGCCCGAAGGTGCTGTGGCCCCACTGCTTTGCCTGCGCTTCCTGCTCCGGCAGGGCGTAGGTAGCGTCACACACCAGCAGATCGGCGTCCTGCGCTGCCTGCATCAGCCCTTGGCAGGGTGCCGTGTCGCCGGAAAAGACGAAACGCAATCCCCGGCGCGGCGGGCCAAGCACCTCGGCGGGCTGGATCGTGCGGCCATCCACCGTGACGGTCTGGCCTTTTTGCAGCAGCTTCCACTGCGGCACCGATACCCCCAGCGCCCGGGCACGCTCCGGTGAGAACTTGCCCGCCCGGGGCAGCTCCAGCCGGTAGCCGATGCTCTTTACCCGGTGCTTCGTGGCAAAGGGCACGAGCTGTGCACCCGCAGGCCAGCCTTCTCCGGGCCCGATGGCGTCCAGCGCCAGTGCCTTTCCCGGCTGCAGCACCTGCGGCCTGACTGCATAGGGCAGCGGGCCGGTCAATGCGCGCACAGCCGCCCAGATGTCCGGCAGGCCTTCCGGCCCCAGCAGGGCCAGCGGCCGCGTGCGGCCCTGGGCACCCAGCGTCTGCAAAAGGCCCGGCAGGCCAAAGATATGGTCGCCGTGGTAGTGGGTCAGGCAGATGGCGTCCGCGCGCATCAGGTTGACGCCTGCTTTGTGCGCCGCCGCCTGGGTACCCTCGCCGCAGTCCAGCAGCAGGCCGTGGCCGCCGCAGGCCGCAAAGGCGGCCGAAAGGGCCCGGTCCGGCAGCGGCATGGTGGCCGCCGTGCCCAGCAGTGTGATGGTCAGCATAAAATCGTTCTCCCTGCAGAAAGTTTTCTCTAAGATTTTATTGTACCACACCGCCGCCCGCTGCACAATCTCTGCCTTTGGGGCATAGGATGGGCAAAACGTGAAGGGGGGCGGGCAGATGCGGCGCAGAAAGGGCAGTTCGTTTTCCGGCCGGCACCGTCTGCGCGGGCGGGTGGTGCGCTGGGCCCTGCTGGCCGCGGTGGTGGTGCTGGTGCTGGCGTGCGGCTACGGCTGCGCGGTGCAGAAGCTGGTGTACTCTGCCCGTGGGACGCTGATCTTCCTGCCTAGCAGCCTGCCATAAAAAAGAGAGAACGTGTCAGAGCAGAGTTCCCATAAAACAGTATTTGCAAAAGTTCCCTAAATGGGGAAGATTTGGCGTGACTTCGGTCACGCCTTTTCTTTTGCTTCCAGTTCATCCAGAGGGATGTACCCCAGCCCATCGTACTTGATATGGATGTGCTGCACCCGCTTTCCGCTGGACTTATTCGGGGCATCCACATAGATGGCTGACACCAGTTCACGGAGAGCATAAGGGGTGAGTTCTTCAATATGAACGTATTTGTGCGCTTTCTGGACGAACTTCTCAATATTCTCGATCTGCTGTTCCTGTACTTCGATTTCCTGCTGGATAGAGAGGGCTTCCTCTTCCAGATGCTTCTGTTCGGCATCGTAGCTCTGGCTCATCATGTCAAAGCGTTCATCGCTCAGCTTTCCGCTGGCGTTATCCTCGTAGATTTTCATGAACAGCCGTTTGAGGTCTGCAATCCGCTTCTCATTCCGGGCAAGCTGCTTCTTCAGGACGGTCAGCTTTTCGGT
>ERZ1106951.835-NODE-835-length-29782-cov-3.754499_pt1 | contig 29782 bp, 29 predicted proteins | sample MGYA00403676_ERZ1106951 | MGnify/ENA primary metagenome ERZ1106951 (study PRJEB35170, sample SAMEA104062398) | human gut metagenome | biome: human gut; feature: human-associated habitat; material: faeces | place: Denmark | collected 2012-04-23 ...
TCACCTTCATTGGAATAATCCACATATTCATAAAGTGACTGGTCTACTTGTGGCATATCTGCTTCACTTAACTGTAGGGTATACTGGAAACTTTGATACCCCGTCTCTCTCATCTCATCTACGTCCCTTTCCCATTCATCTATATCTTCTTTTGTATATTTTTCAGCTAACGAGGATGTTTCAGTATTTTCCGTTGAACCTTCAAGCTTAAACTCTTTATCTTTATTGTCAAAATGGACTGCAAGCAAAAACCCAATCAGCAATGACAGCATCGCTACCCATATACCTATTAAAAACTTTTTAGCATACTTTTTTTTCATAAATTAATTCCTTTCAACTGTTAGTTATATACAATAATGCCTTTTAATTTATATTGTTTTCTTAACGCAGATAAATTCATCGTCTTCGATTTGTAACACCATTCTACCATACCATGTGATAGCCACTGTCCGATACCAGAATAGCCTTCACCCTTTACAATATTATCAAAATTTCTTATTACACTTGGATAATCTTGCGCAGTTCCAAGGTTCTTATAATAAGAATCTGAACCTGCAACCTTCATGAAAGTGGCACCTTGGATTTGCGCACTCATTGATTTTGGTGTTGCGATTCCAGTCTGCATTATTCCATATGGAAATGCATGACCTTTGGCATCGCCTGTTGTAATCGGCACATAATAGATTTCACTCGTGTCATTATCCTGCAATACTAAATCCATTAGCTTAGAGCCATAATTATACCACGCAGAATTCATTGCTACACCGCCTGTAGTCTGCCAATAGTCTCGGTGAACAATTCCCGGCGCAACAGCAACCAGATACCTTCCGTTTTTTACTGCTGAACCGCCTTTTCCATATTCCCATGAAACGCCTTGAAATGAACCTTGCCAACTTCCCCATTCATATCCGCACCAACCGCTTGTGCTATACGATACACTGACACCATTATTATTAATATCATTAACTATGTCTTGCGAAGCCAGTTCCGTGTTCACAAAATAGCTTGATGCACCCACTATACATGTCGGTGCACTATACATGTCCATCCATCCTTGGTATGTTTTCACAAGAACTTTCGCATCTGATACTTCTGGAACTGATGTATACCATTGAGATGTATCAAAAGGAGTGACAACCTCGATAGGACAATCGTTATCATCTTCATCTAAATCTGCGGAGATAAAATCTGCCACTGATTCATTGCTGAATCCGTAAGTCCATTCTACCGCATTGCTATCTAACTGTAATGTTTCATAAATTGTTCTTTTTTCATCATATTCATCCGAACACTCTGCTCGCGCTTGCGCTAATGACTGTTCCTGCAAATCTACATAACAAGTAGTTTCGTCTTCTTTCACAAGGTCGGTAGGGGCAACGCCAAACATAGTATATAATTGCGTCCATGTAAACATGTGGATTGTTGCATCTACAACGGTATTACCATTTTCATCTGTCCCTACATCATATGACAAGTAATAAAAGTACTGCATATATTTACTTGATTTGCCATTCAAGGCATCTGACAGATACTTGTCCTTTATATATTCTACTGCATTATCTGATTTTGCGGTAACTGTTTCATCGTCGGTGTAAAACCCTGCATTAAATCCCGCATCTAATACTGCCATAAATTCTCCCCAGTTAATATCCTTGTAGACATCCCCATAACCGTTTGGGTATTTTTGGTTTAATTTATTGCATATATCATTGTATGACCAGCCTTCATTTTTCGCCTTTTGCTTAATATCAATATCTACTGCATGATTATAAGCATTGTTCAAAAGCTGATGCTCCATTTCATACATTTTTATGTATCCTAAGTCAAATTCGTTATCTTCATCATAAGAATCAGTACTTGCCGTATACTCCTTTGTAGCCTGTAATCCCAGATGCCCGTCTGAACCAATCAAATCTTTCCACGTATTGTTTACTGATGAAAAGAAACTCGCCACAATTGCACTTAATGAAGCAAAAAATCCTTTTACAGACATCAATACACCGCCTGTAGTGAGATAATATAATATACATACAAAAAAGACTGTAATTAAAAGCACACCAATAGCTACTCCTATGATTATCAACACGGGCGGATTTGCAAGTAAAGCGGACGTAATTGCAGATGCAACTTTCTTCGCTCCTAATGCTTTTACTTTTTTTCCTAATTTGCCCGCCTTTTTCATAAATTTGACTGCATTTTTACCTGTGCGGGCGGTATTGACCGCCCTTCTTAAGTCACTGCCAGATTCAGAGTTCTCATAATTTTCATCCATTTATCCACCAACTTTCAAACTAATTGTTTTCTCTCTTCATTTTCATAGGACTTTCTTTAACGTAATATTGTCCTGTCTGTTTAGAACCTACAATCTTTCCAGATGAATGTGTTGCATAACCATGACATGCATCCACAAAATCTAAATGTTTTCCGCTAATCGTATCAAAAGAAAAGCTTCCGGTAGACTTGTCATATTTCACGCTGTCAATGTTAATATCTTTCGCATCACAGATATTTGAGAATTCCGGTACACCACCGCCACTTGTTCGATAGAAATGACCATTGTAAAACATATTTTCGCCACCACTTGAAAACATGGATACAATTTTAACAGGTGTCGCAGATGTTTTGTCAGTGCCAATCATATCATTGAAAGAAACCGGTTCGTATTTCCCGGTGTTCTGGTTCAATTCTTCAAATGTCCTGTTATTTGAACCAAAATCTGTAGGTGAGGCATATAATTCTTCTCCCTTCGGTGTGACAATACCATACAGTCTGTTTCCGTCATAAATTGAAGCACTTCCGTCCGCGTTAACCCTGTACTCTCCATTTTCGACAAGGCTTTCCTTCATTACATTTCCATTTTCATCTGTCATTAAAATCTTATTACCGCTGTCGTCTGTCATAATATTGCCGTCAGCATCTCTTTGATATTTATATCCAGTAGTCATATTCTCATAATGTGCCTGTCCGTCCGGTGTTCCTTGTGCAAGTTCGCTCGCGGTAAAGTTAACTTTTCCATTAGCAGGTACATTTAAGTACATTTGGTTTCCACTTACATCTGTAAATGGAATAGATGTAAAACCTTTTCCAGCTTTTCTGTCAGAAATGACACCTTGCAGCGTCTGCGTTCCGTCGTTAAGCATAACTCCAAGACCATTTTTCCCAATCGTTCCTACCGTAGAAATCTTAAAGCCTTTTAACGCTTCTACATCTTTAGCATTGCCATAAATAGTATCAAGGACGCCGTCTGTCATTTCTTTTCTAGCATCTTTTCCAACAGATGCCAAGATGCTAGGCAGGATTCTTGCATCAGTACCATTCATCATTGCTTTTGCTAATGGGTTCATGTTTGCAAATTCTTTTTCTGCGCGCATTACACCACCCGCTGAATTTGCCATTGCACTTGCTACAGACTCTACACCTACACCCTTACCTAGAATTGCAGAACCAACTCGACCTAATTTCATGTTTCCGGTATATGCCCCTGCATTTAATGCCATATTTCCTGCTAATCCACCTAAACGCGATACACCCATTGCCATAATACCTGCTGACAAAGCAACTTCATTAAATAAGGATGCCCCCATACTGGTTGTAGATAGTCCCATGTCCTTTAAAAACTGTTCTAATCTTACCCCTATCCTAGTCCACGCTATAAACAAAAATACTGTGACAAGTGCAGATGTTAGTGTTTCATACATATAGAATGAAATAGAAATCCATATCTGAGTTAATATCAATATGCCAATCTCAGTACCAAACATTCTTAAATAAGTGAAAAATACTTGTTCGGTTTCGATAGATGTATAAAATGGAAGGCATGTCGGTAGTCCCATATATAATGCCATAGTCATTGCATACCGTGATGCCAACTCTGCTATTAATTTTATCAGATTGTAACCGCATAAAATTAGTACTATAACTCTGATTATAGCCACTATAGTTATTGTTACAGGTGCAAATGATGTCCCTACAAGAACTGCTCCAGTTTCAATACCAAAAACTACTGGATTTTCTTTGTCCTTTATTTCGTCTCCGTTTTCTAAATCTTCTTTCAATGTGTTAATGGCTTCACCTATTCCCGTGTTTGTATCTCCCAATTCACCGAAACCATAATTTTCATCGGTAGTTTGGCTTCCAAAATATTCAAGTGCTTTACTATAAAATGTCATTCCTGTATCTAACGCCCAGTTTCCAAAGTTAACTACCATTGCTAATGCAATAAAACAAAATGCCAATCTAAGAAACATAGATTGCAATGTAGTTTTCATATCTGTTCCCATTGTTCTAAATAAGAATGTAGAAACTGCATGAAACACACAAAATACAACTATCAATACCCCGGACGCCCATGAAAAAAAATTCATAATTGTAGAAACGTTTCCATTTAGAAGTTCGTCCATTTTAGTTATAGACGGGCTAAGACTTCCATCTAGGAATCCGTGAAAAATCAATTGAATCAATCCTGCAAATATTGTGTTAAGCGTACTACAGAACACATTTAGAAAATCAGTTACTATTGTGCTCAAAATTTTTCCTCCTTGTATTTATATTTAATTTGATGCTCTCAAAATTTAAAGATTCATGGCTTTGTCTGCTAATTTATAAAAAGGCTTGGAGGTAATCCCCCAAGCCTTTCCTATTCTCTTGAGACTTACTGTATAAGTCCGCCTAAATATTTGATGAAGTTTATAATCATGAACAATACAGTACCGTCATTTAAACTGGCTATCCAAAGGAAAATTGCTCCTCCTAATGATGCTTTTGTGATACCGTTGTTTTTTTCATCGCCTTTTGATTTAAAATAAGCGAATCCTGTTGCTACAATTAAAATCCATCCCCATTTAGTCCAGAACTGGCAAATACCTTTTACCATTTCCACATCACCGTTAGTATTAAGGATGTCAGTTCCTCCTGCGACGCCATCCGACTTTGAAGAATTGCTTGACGTACCTGCATATGCAGGAATGATATTTCCTACCGTATACATCAATGAGATTACTACTAATGATAGCTTGCGTCTGGCTAAATAAACTGCACGTTCGATTTTTGTACTTAAATGCATAATATACCCTCCTTGTGACTTGATTTTGCATACTCTATGTAGATTATACCATAACTACACCGAAAAGCAACGCAAATTCTACATAGTTTTGTCATAGGAAGGATTTGAAAAGTTCACTATTAATATCAGAATCACCTTCATCAAAATCATCCTCGAAGTCATCTTCTGATTCAGTTTCATCAAAATCATCCTTTGAATCATCTTCGTCAAGGTCTTCTTCCTTTTTATATAGAACATTCTTTTCTTTACTGTCTTCAATTCCAATTTCTTCGATTGGAATTAATACAGTGTTTCCTACGGTTTTAGGTTCACCTGTGACTATACCTTCTTTTGATAATGTACTTGCACTTGCAAATTTTATAGCCGATGCAAATGCTTTTTCGAACATAGTTGCCATTTCTTCCATGTTCTGAACGTTAACCTGTTGAGTTTTCGTAGCAGGCGATAGTGCGAGTTCTTCAAGTGTTTCTTTTGATAACACCGATACATCTTTTATTCCGTTCTGAGCCAACATTGAACATATTAACTGTGCAATTGTCTTCGCCTGTTTCCTTTCAAGCCTTGCAAGATATTCATGCGCGATTCGTTGCTGTTCATCATTTAAGTTGAATAAAATATTATGCCGTGCTGTTGTGCTTTTGCTGTTTTTGCTCATCTGCCACTCCTCCTGTCTTATGAGTTTGCGATAAGCTTTGCATATCCCCTTGCATTTGCTTTCTGGTTATTGATAAATTCATATTTGACAAATTTACCACACTCTTTAATATACTTTTTAAATAACTGCGAACCTCCACCTAAGAAAAGTGTAGGTCTTGCTTGGATAAGCATACCGTTCTGAACTAATTCATCAACAATCTTGTTAAACCATGCTTTTGCACAGTCATTAACAATTTTTTTAACTTCGTCCGAAACGTATGTTGTTTCTCCCATAAGAATGTCTTCAATATCGGTTGCCTGTAACGGCACACCTGTTCGAACATCTACTTCATTGATAATATCTTCATCCATTGCAAGCACACCGAGCGATTTTGAAGCCCCCTTGCCTTCAAGTTCATTGTTAACAACCGACAACATATCTACCGTCCAGCCACCAATATCGACCGCATAGTATGTCTTTTTCTTGGTTTTGATGATAGAATCTTCTGTTGTAGGCTTATATGTTACAACGGCTGATAAATCCTGTGGATAACAGCCAATCTTTCCTAGTTTAAAATGGAAATCATACCCCGCGAACTTGAAGTTAATATATTCAGACATTCTTGTTTCGTAATATTCGATATAATCCTTTTTGTACATCGAATAATGTGAAAGAGGTAATCCGACGCCTAAATTGACCGTATCAATAAGGCTGATTTCTCCTTGCACTCCTAATACCTTTTCTTTTTTTGACTTATCTGCCTGTGCATCTGCCTTCTTTTTAGCGTTCTGTTTTTCTGAATTAGCGATAATTTCTTTAGCGATTGCCATTAATGTAAGAATATACATATTCTCATTAGTCGCCTTATTCTTCACGTATGTAAACCTTTTAGGTGTCTGTGCGTAAAATTTTCCGTCCAGTTCTAAATACTCTTTTACACCGAATGGCACATCACTGTATTCTACGAACCCGCTTGGTGTAACTGTGTTCTGTGATTTCGTGTCGAAATTTCCAACATCTACTCCAATGTTAATACTTTTACTCATAATTGTATATTATCCTCCTTATAATGGTGTAGTAATAGTATAGTCTACATTTATTTTGATGTCAATGCCTCTATTACGTTGTAATTTTACATTTATGTGTTATAAAAAATATGTATTGCGTCGTTGATTTATAGTGACTTATTTTGTATACTAGGGATAGTTAAAGAAAGGAATAAATAAGTATATGAAAACTATATGTTTCGCACAAATGAAAGGTGGCACAGGAAAAACTACTCTTTCTTATAATATCAGTAGTTTGCTTGCCGAAAACAAAAAGGTTCTTGCAATTGATTTTGACGCTCAGTGTAATTTATCTTCAAATTTTGGGTTCAATGCCTTTGAAGAAGGAAGAAAAACAGTGGCAACGATTCTTGAAGACATAAACACAGACCCTTTGGACGTAGTGATTCCGTCTCCGATTGAAGAACTTCCAACTCTTGATTTACTTCCTTGCACTATGTATTTCTATGGAACAGAACTTGTTCTTATTAGTAGGATGTCAAGAGAATTTGCAATGAAAAGCTATATGGAACAGCACGCCGATTTTTTCAATTATTATGATTACGTTATTTTTGACACTGCTCCAAGCATGGGGATTATCAACCAGAATGCTTATGTGTGTGCTGACCACATTGTATTAGTCACAGACCCAGATTGTAATTCCGCAATGGGTGCACATGTCTTTTTAAAACTGTGGGATGATGCAAGAAAATATTCAAAGATTCCTAATAAGGTTGACGGACTCGTTCTTAATAACGTAGAACGCACACAGATTTCAGATAAGACAAGAAAATATCTAAATGAGCATCCTGTTTTATCAGCAATTAAATACAACACTGCCATTCCTCACACAACCAGATTTAAGGAATGTGCCGAGCAGAATAAGCCTATTCAATATATTAAAACTAGAAATAAAGCTACTGAAATATCAAGAAAAAAAGCAGAAAATTCTATGCTTGCTTTAATTGACGAAATGAAAGAAAGGGGAACTTTATAATGTCATTTGATAATTCTAACCGCATCAATAGAACAGTCGAACAAGAAGAAGCTTTGAGAGCAGAACGAAGAAAAAAAATGATGTTTGGTTCGTCTTCTCCTTCTCCCACTTTAATTAATCCCATGACATTTAATGTGTCCGCGGGGGACACGCAACTTGTAATTTCAGAATCACCGTCTGATGATATGATATTTGTTAATAATAAAGTTTATATGATTAGTGCAAATCTCATTGATGAACACCCAGAAAATATTGAAATGTTTTCAATGGATGATATTGATGCATTTGCAAAAGATATTGATAAGGTTGGATTTTATGGTGTAATTGTGTGCAGATTCAAACGTAAAGAAAGAAGATTCGAAATCATCGCCGGACATAGAAGATTTAGGGGATTGCGGAAAAATGATACAGAAATGATTCCGTGTATTGTAATCAATAATATGGATGACAGAGACACCTTGATATTTCTTCTGAAAGATAATATCAATAACAGAAAATGGAAACCTTTAGATTATGCTCGTGCCATTAAATTGTACATGGATAAAATTCAGCCATACGAGAGTTACCAAGGGCGTTCCCGCGATGACGTTGCAGATTTTTTTCATATAAGTGCTACAATGGTGCACCGTTATTGTGGTATTTTAAAATTGATTCCAGAATTGCAGGAATTAACAAATGACAGTAATTATCCATTTACTGCAATTACATCTGCTTCTACAATGTCTGAGGAAGAACAAAAAATTCTGTACGAAAAAATTATGGAGTTTGTTAATGGCAATCCATCATCGCCTGTCACGAGACGGCTTATAGAATCGTTGATAAAAAAAATTAGGAATGGAACAGATAACCAAAAAGTTGCTCCAAAAGCTGTTTATGTTGACGATTATATTTATAAAGTTAGAACTCAGCTTTCTAAAATTAATAAAGGCGAAAAGGTAGTAAAAGATAAAGAACAAACGCTTGCATACATACACGACCTTGAAGCTTTGATTGATGAAATAAAAAGTAAATTGTAAAGTGTCCGCGGAGGACACATTTAAGACACATGATAGTAAATATTCATGTGTCTTTTTAATTCGCAAAAGAGACTGTTATTATGCGGGAAATAAGACATATCTGAGAAGAGTTTATTAATGAATTGGATTATTAATTTGGAATGACAAAATAAAAATGCACAGAATCTTATATCTTTCATTCTGTGCATTTAACGTGTCCGCGGAGGACACGTTAAAGATAACAGGCGTGAATTCTCGGTTACTTGTTTTCGAGTGGTTCACTCGTCATCATTATTATCGGGAGTTTTGATACTTGATTTAACTGTATAAAAATAATAAGAAGCATTTGTGGCATATGTATTATCATTTAGTTGATACAATGCAGAGGAAGGAATATAAACTGCCATAGTATCATTTAAGTGAGACTTTTTACGCATTCTGTCATTATATACTCTTAAAAGTGTATCTTCATCTATTCTTAGAGTGACATATTTTCGAACTATGTGTTCTCCGCGGACACATTTAGAAATCATAATGCATTCGCCAGTATATTTCTTTACTTCACCGTCTAAATATTTCAAGCCTACATAAATAAAAAATGAACTATAAACAAGAATCGCTATAAGCATGGCTATGCAAAGTTTAAATTCTTTAGACCAGATTGCAAAAACAAAAGAAATAATAAGTGTGAAAAAACCATATTCGAGATTCTTTGTAATATTGATTCGAAGAGGTTCATCAATTTTGCAAAACTCACTCATGATATTAACTTTGTTTTCATTGTCATTATTTTTCATATAAAAGTCCTTTCATCATTATTTTGAATGTTAAGCATAATAAATAAGAAATGCAATTGCACAGAACATTAAAACAATTGTTCCAATAACTTTAAGAATCAATCCTTTGGGGATAACATCGGCTTTGATTGAAGACCGGAGTGGAACGTCATCATAGTAGCCGTCTGCGTTAGAAGTAAAGTCACTATCTTCAATCTCCATATTTTCTGTTTTCTGTTCTTGCTCAATTCTTGCTTTTTCTATTCTTTTTTGTAACCAAGATGCAGTGGAAAATTTATTTTTTTCTTCATCCTCTGAAACCGTCTCATCAATTGACGTGTTCTCCGCGGACACATTTTCTTCTTCCGGCTTTTCAATCTGCGGAAGCACTGTTTTCTTATTAACAAGCAACTCCGTAATTTCTTTTCTTCTCAATTCCTCTTCTGAAAGGACGGGTTCATCATTTTCCGGTTCATTAACTTCGGAATTAAATAAATTCTCGTCATTTTCATTTTTAAAATCATCGTATTTATCCGGTTCATCATCTGGTTGTTCGTCATTTACTATATCTTGATAAGATTCTTTTTCGAAATTATCTTGACGAACGTTTTCCGTCATATTTTCCTCTTCATTATAATCCGAATTAACATCCCTTTGCATAGCATCGTAAACAGATTCGTTGTCTTCATGGATTAGTTGAACATCTTCTTTTGGAGGGTTGAAATTCGCAGATGTATCTACCGGATGAGAGAGGGCATTAGATTCAAGCACTTTATTTAATTTATCATTGGTTGATTTTTCAGCAGTATTTTTGCTTATAGGCTTATATTTTGATTCAGTAGTCTTTGGCTGAGTTTTTTTAGGCTTTCGGATGCCAGAGGAGTTTGCGCTTACTGCCTTATATTTTGTTGTTACAGGTTTGCTGTTATCAGCTAGAACATTTGTTCTTTTTTTGTTTATATCCGTTTTACCAACAGACGCATTGCGTACAGTTGCATTGGATTTAACTATTGATTCTTTATTTTCACTATTATCAATAGCGTCCTTGATATATTTAGAGCATTCTGAACATTTACCATATTTTTTGAAGTAAGCTACGTCATACTGACCGCTACAATACGGACAAATTTTATTCATTTATACTACATCCTTTCTACGTTAATATGTGTATTATACCATAGGTACACCATTTTGTATAACTCTTTATGCAAAATGAGCACAAAAAAAATAAGCTTACCTTCAAAGTAAAATAAGCTTATTTTTTGTATAAGAGACAAAAATTATCAGTAACTTCTTTCTAAGTAATTCACTTAGTCATTCGTTGAAAATGCATTATACGCTGTGCCTATTCCCTCATAAGGCAACACTAACCCTCGGCTATTAATAAATGCTGTGCGATTTTCATTATGTCGATACCATCCATCGTATAATGCTCTTACCTGCATAGACGGAGAAATCATGCGGATATAAACTCTTGTACTTTCCATAGCTGATTTGAAACTCAAAGTCTTATGTCCTAAATCGTATTTTGAATCGTATTCACATCTAATAGAATAATATTTTACCTCGTTTGGATGCTGATAGAAATAACTTGTTGACACTTTGCGGTCTGGGAAAGTAAATTCCTTTCGGCAATCATCATAAATCGCCCATCCATTTATTCCGTATAATACAGGAAATTCTACATATACAGGGCACATATGGAATTTGAATAAATCTTTACTGGAAATTTCAAATTTATCCATAATGTTTCTGCCTTGTTCTTGACCAGAGGGAGCGGAGTTAATATTAACACCATTAATTATCTCAGCGATTTCTATATCAGATAATTCTTTATGTTCATCATCAACAAGCCCATATAAATATGCCCTAGAAACATTGAAAAAATCCATCAATATCGGCACATATTTTAAACTGATTGGGCGTCTGCCGGTTTCCCATGTAGATATTGAAGATACGCTTAGGTTACAAATATCATATTTTTCATTTAAAGCTTCCACAAATTCTGTTTGTTTTAGACCCATTTTTTCTCTAAGAATAACTATTCGCATCGGTATAACGCGTTCTTTTATTGGATTTCGCATAGCTTTACTCCTTTTAATTAATATGTACATTATAACACTGCAATTGCAAAATAACAATCAAAATTTACATTTTTATAGATACGTTAAAAATATTAATGAATTAAATCAAATATCTTTAAATTTTTAAAAATATTTTTGAAAAATAACAATTTTATGTATATTTTTGTTGTTTTATTGGTGTACTTATGGTATAATATACATATGCAAAAGGAGGGACGCAGATGAGAGTAGCAGATATAGCAGTAGCTATTTCAAATAAAAACCAGAACCGAGTTTTCAATCTGTTATGTGAAAAGCATAACGTGAAACATCTACCAATAAGTAAAGTGTCATTTCCAACATATATGATGCTCTTAAGGACGCAGGATGGAATAGTAGCAATTCCGAACAATTCAAGAAAAGGGTCTTATGGAGTTGAATCATTTTATGGATGCAGTGTCTATACACTGGAAGAATTTAAGAAGAACATAATGGAAATGACGTCCGATAATAATGAGGAAGGAGAACGCAATAATGAAACATAATTATGGAAAGGTATTAGAGAAATGTTTATTTGGATTTGCATTGCTTACGGTTTTAAGCACGACACATCCAATTTCAGCATATGCAGGCGAAAAAGATGTTTCTGTGCCATTTAACAGTAATGTGCAGAACGCAACAATCACAATTAAATTAGAATCAGCCGGAGAGTATACCGGAACTTTAACATCTCCATCCGGCGATGTATATGAGTGTGCACTTGTTGATTCTACCACATTGACTTGTTCTATCGACAAAATTGTAGTGGGAGAGTGGACTTTACACATTGAAGACGAGTATCAAGACACTATTCCTAAAGTCATGGTAAGTATGAGCCAGAAGAAAATTAATGAGACTGACGTTGTAGATTCCAAAAATATTACTGTTGGGAAAGATATTGTAGGCTTAAAGACATACTTCGTTGATAATACAGTGGTTATTGAATGGACTGATGATACTATCGGAAAAGTGGCAGTGCAGGTAGTAGACCTTGATACAAATGAAACACTTGCCAATTCAAGCACAGATACTAAAAGATTTACGTGTGAATTAAAAGATACAACCAAAAAGATTTCAGTAAACATTGTTCCGTCTTCAAGTAGCAGTGTTGCAGGTGCAACTACAACCTATACTTATGATGTTGATAATAACCCAGAAGCAACCGTATCGTTCACAAATGAAGAAATCATTAATTCTGATACATATTCTGCAACAGTGACTTCCAGTAAAAATTACTCTGCCCTTGTATATGTGGACGATTCCGAAGTGATTTCAAATGAGCCAATCCCACAGGGAGAGAGTACTTTTAATATTCCAATCAACGAAGACGGACTTCACACAATCACATTTTATGTTGTAGATGAAAATGGCAATATGCGGTCTACCACCAAGAGTATCACAAAGGATAGCGTAGCACCGGAACTTGAACTTGATTCTGAATACGATAATCTTGAAACACCTGAAAGTACTTATACGATTAGCGGTAAAGTATCCGGTCAGACAACTTTTACAATCAATGATGTAGATGTAACCCCTGCAAGTGACGGTAAATTCAGCTATGAAGCATCCTTGCATGACGGTGCAAATACTTTAATCTTAACTGCAAGGGATAATGCCGGAAACGAAACATCATATACTGTTACATTAAATATGGTTGAACTAGAAAACAGTTTAAGTTTAAAGCAGATTTTAGTATATGTTGTTGTTGCAGTAGTGCTTATTATCGTATTTGTTATTCCTAAAAATAAAGGTAAAGGTAAAAAGCGTTCCTCAAAAAAGAAAAATTCTGATAGCGAAGATGATATGGATTTGAAATTAAATTCTCCGGCTGATGAAGATTCTTTAGCAAATGGATTAAAGACACCTTCAAATACAAAAAATGTTATGAAGGCATCTCGGATTGCGTTAAAAATGCCAAACTTATCAAAAAGAAAAGCAATAGAATCCAATGAACCAGAAAATAATAATGGCGCATTAGAAATTGATAACGACGCATTATCAGATTATAGCAACGCAAAAGAAAATAATCGACCAAGTGTAAAAGCAAAAAATGATTCACTATTTAAAGGGATTTCCAAAAGAGCCGAAGGATTAAAAAAAGCAAAAAGCGCAGATGATGAAAAAGGTAACTCACATAAAGGCATTCAGTTAAGTTTTAAAGGACTAGGAGTTTATGTTGCAGTTCTTGTAGCAATCACTGTCATGCTGAATTTTGTTATTTCAATTTCATCTATCAAATCCGGTTCAATGGAAACAACACTTATGACCGGAGACATTGCAGTGGGTAACAGACTTGCTTATGTAGTCAGAGAACCACAGAGAGGAGATATTATCTTCTTCCACTTCAATAATCAAGTTTACTGCAAGCGGGTAATTGGAGTAGCAGGAGACGAGATTGCTTTCAGTGACGGTTATGTATATATCAATGGAAACAGAATTGATGAGAGCGATTATCTTGGAGAAGATATTGAAACAAACTGCACGGACACATTTATTGTTCCAGACAATTGTGTATTTGTTCTTGGCGACAACAGGGAAAACTCTTATGATTCAAGATTCTTTGATACACCTTATATTTCAACAGACTCTATTATCTCAAAATGCATGTTTGATGTAAATAATTTATTCAGATAAGGGGAGAGCGGAATGGAACAAGAAAAGAAACCGATTAAAAGTAAAAGACGGATATGCGCAGAAGACGGCTGTTTAAATTCTGCTTTTACATTAAAAAAATGGTTTGTCAAAATCAGACCTTGCTACCAGATTGATAAAGTCAGATTCTCTTTTGTATTAAAAACAGAGAAACCAGATGAAAGAGGTAAAATCTCATTTGATGTCTACATGGAAATGGATACTTTTGACAACTGGTGTGATGATATACTCAATCACACCTTGGAAAAAAGAGTCAACGTTGAGAGACAGTCTCAGAGCCAGAAACCATATTACAGCTTTGTTACGGGAGAAAATGGAGGATATACCGTAGAGTTTAGTTATAGTACTCTTTCAGATGTCAACATCCACGGAAAAGGGAGACACAAAGAGAATGGTTCACCCGTCGGAAATATTTTAAATGCAAATGTTCCAGTAAACTTTGACTGGTTGCGGACAACTGCTAAATACTTTAAACGTACTTCAAAGGCTTGGTTTGAAAATATGTCTGATATAATCCTTGATTCATCAAAATCATACCGAGACGGCATTGATGATTACTATGGGGATGAAACCAATACATTTGACCGTGAGGAATCACAGAATGGCGAGCAGACCGCTTCAAACAATAACGCCGTAAATAATTCCAATAATGCAGAAAAAGTAGAAAATGAGGCGGATACAACGTCACAGGACGTTTCTAACAAACCAGAAACCAAGACTAACAATAAGACAGCTTCAACAACCCCAGAGACAACATCTGCACCTTCAACAAAGACAAATTTAAAGAAAATTAATCTCTATACCGCAAGTAGCCCGTGTGAACGAACCGCACACAAAGGAGATTATAGTTTGCAGGCAACAGAAAAGCCTTTGTTTGAAGGCATGATTGCAAATGATGCTCATTCCTTTAATGTTGTTGTAAAAGCAGACGTTATCAAGAAACTTGGAGATACATGGGTAAAATTTTTAGAAAGTGCAACGAAAACTTCCGTGAAAGCATTGATGTACTATACTACGGGAACGGAAGAAATCAAAGGAAAGACATATGATGTAGTTTACTTGCAGAATTTAGAAATGTGAACATAAAAAAAGCCCACCTGTAAAGCAATGTCATTAAGATAAGAGTCGTTCGAGGTTTTGATATTCTAAAACAACCGCAAATCTTTAAGTTAAATAATATCGAATTATGCGTTATAATATGGTATATATACAATTACTAGAAGGAGAACTCTGATGAAAATTTTTTTGAAAGAAATGAAGTTTTTTGGCTTTATAATAGTTATAATTACTTCAATTATTGCAAACGCATGTTTCTTGTATATTTTAGACAATTTCGGGTATTTCTCTTGGGCTTTTAAATGTTATGGAAATACATTAGAATTATTCCACAATATCAAAGATATTACATTTTTGAAATATTGGAAAGTAATGCTATCAGATGTAGCTGTTATAGGAAGTGGAATGATGATTTTATTTACTGTTTTCGATTGGATTCCAAACGGAATTATGTATGTATTAGGATATAAAAGTCAAAGCACAAGGTAATACCAAAGAAAATTCGTATGAATTTATACGATAGATATAATCATAAATGTGCATATTGTGGTTGTGATTTGGAATATAAAGATATGCAGGTAGACCATATAAAACCAGTCAAGTTTTATTATGAAACCATAAAAAATAATCATAAGGACGGTGTGGAAAATGCCTAGACCAAAGAAAGACGGGCGATACTTGAATCTGTATCTCGACAGAGCTTTCCGAATGTACATGAATGCTATGAATCAAAATCCAGAACAGATAATGAAAGAAAGGAGAAGTGATTGATGGGTGCTGATATCTGGATGTTTATAGAACACAAGAATCCTGCGACAAACAAATGGAATCTGGTGAAAAACTCTAAATGGAGCCATAATATGGTTCCGATTGATAGAAATAATGGTTTATTTCATATTTTGTGTGGTTATAACAAGAACGATTTTAATGAAATTTCCGTGATTTGCGAATGTAAAGGTTTACCTTTAGATATAGATAAAGAAACTGCATTTTGGTTAGAAGATTTAGCTTTTACGTCATACTTATCGTTAGAGGAAATACAAAATTTTGACTGGGATAAGGAAGTATACTATTTTGAGGAAGATTGCAAGTATTCGGAAATTGCTTGTGAATTTTATACTGAAATTATTCCTTTTATGCTATCAGTCGATACCAATTGTCAAAATGTACGTATTGTATTTGGATTAAGTTTATAAAAAAAGACTAGATTTTATAATATATAAGGAGGAAAGATAAAATATGTCAGATATATTGAATTTACTAAAAGGAATAAAACCTTTATTTAAAAGAGGAGAAACTTTTTATTATGCTAATAGAAATACAAAACAGGCAGAAAAGTGTACCGTTGTTGATTTGGTTTGTCAATACCCAATGGCGTATATAGCAAAAAACGACGCATCGGGAGAAACTTTTAAATGTTATCATGATTTTGGATGTTTTGCATCGGAGCAAGAAGCCTATGATGATGCTCAAATCGAGGAGGATAGAATAATATATTAAATCGAGCAAACATAATGATTTGTCCTGTTCTATGTGACTATCTTCAAATCGCATGGGATACCAGAAACACTAGGATGTATACTGGATAAACTCATTATTGCTATATCGGGCATCGGAAGTATCGCCTTGGTAATCTTTTTGATAACACAAATCGGATAAAAACAACCCTCCCTTTTCTCTTTTGTAGAGTTCTGGGAGGGTTACTTTTTTCTTAAAAGAGCTTAACTTAATGACATTGACCTGTAAAGCGGGCTTTTTTCTACGCTACAAGAGAATTCATAAGTTCATATTCTGTATGTAGCGTAATCAGCATCTCTGTAAGCTGTGTTGTCCTACTGTCTTCTGCGATAGTAGTAACTGCTTTCTTTAATGCTTTTTTCTGATAGAATACTGTGCATTTCGTTTTTGCACGGGTAATGCCAGTATATATCAGATTTCTTTGTAACATGGCAGTATGTGAATCCAATAATGCCATTATTACATATTTGTATTCACTACCTTGAGACTTGTGGATACTCATTGCATATGCAAGAGTTAGCTGGTCAAGTTCTCGGTAGTGATATAAAACAGTGCAGTCGGAATATTGTACTTTAAGTGACATATCATTCACTTCAACTACCTTTCCAACGTCACCGTTAACAATTTCGGCTCGGTTTTCTAACTGCATAACCGGGTCATTCAGACGGAAAATGCGTACATTTCCGTCTTTGTCTTTGTGTTTCATTCCTTTTCCTTTTGGATTAACGATTTTTTGAATTTCGTTGTTTAAAAGGTTGGAACAAACACCATTTCTCCTGTATGGAAGAAGAACCACAGTCTGCTCAAGACCATATTCTTTAACTCCTTTTACAAAGGAATCAAGAATACGTTTGACGCAGTCTTGTGATACATCTCCGTTAGGGAGAACGACAGGCTCAAAGTCATTGCCCTTCACCAAATTATCCTGTCCGTTACGGACTAATTGGATATTTTGGAAAAGAACAGAACTGTTGTCCTGTCGGAATGTATGCGTGAGCATTGTTGTAGGAATAACGAGACTCCTAATCATGTCACGCAAAACTGCGCCAATTCCAACAGAAGGAAGCTGGTCTACATCACCGACCATTACTAACCGTCTGTCTCCTTCGATGCATTTTGAAAGTGCGGAAGCTAGGTATATATCCGCCATTGAAGATTCATCACTGAATAATACCCTTTCTTGCACTTTTTTTAACTGTCCGCCACAACCAAGACCGACTTTCGTATGTCCGGTGCAGGCTTTTTCACCTGTTGACTCCGTAATACGTTTCGCCGCCTTTCCGGTTGGAGCGATATAGCCGATTGTTATTTTCTCGGCTGTCAGCTTGCGCAGAACGTAAGCTATAGCCCGGAGTACGGTTGTTTTACCTGTACCCGGTCCACCTGTCAAAATTGACAGGGAGTTGTTGACTACCATAATAACCGCATCTACTTGGTGATAGTGCAGTTTATAGCCGTTATTTTCTTCAACCTCAAACTTCGTAACAAGCTGACGGATTGTTTCTTCGTCAGTTTGTGGAGGTTTGTGGTTGACAAGCAATTCCATCATGTTGACTGCAATTGCTTTTTCTTCCATGGCAACTTCTCTTACCGTTGCCATGCCTTCATCATTTACCGCAAGCCCATAGTCTTTGAGCTGTTCGATAGAAACAGAACACTCTTTGCAAAGTTTCTTTGTCTCTTCGGCAGTCAGCCATGTGCTTCCAGTCGAAGAAAGAGCGCGGTAAACGCGCTCTTTCATTTCTTCTTTATTTATCATTCATGTTTTCCTTTCCGACGATTTTACTTACATAAGCTTTGGAAACCATTTTTATTCCATCGCTTGATGATTCACTGTAAGTTAAATCGTCTTTTTTTACTTCCTCAAGTAACTGAGGATTCTCCTTAATAAAGAGGGTAGCATTGAATTTCTCCTCTAAGTATCTGTTGTATAAGTCTGGAAATTTTTCTTCAACCTTATCAACATCAACAAGAGAAGCCTTTCTCGGCGTACCTCCGCATAAAGATACCTGCACATAATCCCCAGTCTTACCATAAGGGATAAATGCAGTTCTCGCACCATGCGATGCTTTTGCAATCGGCAATGATGCTTTTTTAATTTCCTCCTTCAATTCTTTTGCTGTCTCCGTGGCTTTCTGCAACTGTTCATGTAAATCGAACAGTTCTTCTGCTTCGAAGACATATGAAGAATCAAGGAGTTTTGTTTTTTCTTCTACCTTAAGGCTTCCGAAACGTTTTTTATAATACTGCAAAAGCAGTTCAGCGTTTCCTCTGTCTAAGGTAGGTTCGTTGCCAGATTCAACATCGGCAACGATTTCTTCTGCCATTTTGAGGATTTCTTCCTCTACTTCAAAGTCCCTGTGAACAATGAAATAGCGGAAGTCATTCTCTGTAATTCCGTATTTTACACAGATTACAGCAAATGGCACATTTTTTATTGCCATGTAATAAGCAATTTGTAAATAGTACTCAAACGGTACTATTCCTGCTTTCCACAACGGCATATTTGGTGACAAGAAATTGCACGTTTTGTATTCTACAATTCCCGTCACGCCATTTACCCGAATTGCATCATCTGGGTCAATGATAGCAAACGGGTATTTTCTCGTACCATCTGGATTTGTATATCCAGATGTGTACATACCGGTGTCGGAAATAACCTCAACTTCATCAGTAGGGTGGTCTTTTTCCCACTCATGTTGAAGTCTCATTGCCATTGCACCTTCTTCGCAGTGACCTGCAAATAAGATGTCGCCACTAGCGTCATCTTTCTGCATGTCAATGCCTTGCTTTTTCGCCACAGTTTCACTGCGGGAACGGAAAGTACTTCCTTCCTGTCCCTCGTAAAACTGCGCTAAAGCTTTCGCCTGTAACTCAGAACCTTCGTATGCAGTGCATACTTCCGTTCCTGTGCATGACGTTTTAATATAAAGCGGGTGCTGTGGATTTCTCCAATACGGAGAATGTTTTCTCCATTTCTGCGCCCAGACATCCGTACCATCTACATAGTAGGTACGGGTGTAATTATCCCACTGGTAGTCCTCACGGAACTCCATCGGGATTTTCTTAAATTCATTTGGCGTAACATTAGATGTTTTCGCCAACAGAATAGGGCGGATAATCTTCTTTCCGTCCTTTTTGATAAGTTTTTTGAGTTTCTTGGTGTCAAGTTCTGCACCAATTAACCCAAAATATCTTTCAGTAATAGTTACTTTTTTTTCTTTTGCCATGATTTTTTACCTCTTTCTTTCCGCCCATTTTCGGGCAATAAAAAAAGAGCCATGCTTTCACATGACTCTTTTTTGTTTGTTTATTTTTTTTGTTTCTATGTAGATAATACCACGTCTTTATGGTGTTTTCAAGGTGTTATCTACATATCTAAGTATCTATATTACAATAATGCGGATTCCATTAATCCTTGCATTATCATAATATATTTTTCTTTTAACTCAGCAGGAATTTTGTTTTTCGGATATTTCGAGATGCCTAATGCATCTGTAACTGCAATATCCAATTCCTGTTGAGTTTCTTGCAAAGGCTTTCTGCTCATATATCTAATGTCATTTGCATGACCATTGATATATAAGTCATCAATGCCTTTGCCATATCCGTCATGCCATAAAGCATACACCACTTTCATGTGCGGGTATCTTTTTTCAAGATATTCCCCCAGCTTCATGGCATGACCGAACACTCCCGTATTCGACATCATATCTGCATCATAAAAGATATAGATAGTGTCGATTCCAAGAGTTGAAAAACTGTCAAGCTGGTCGATTTCATGGTCTACACCAGACCATAATTCACCACCTTTCCAGTTTCCTACTCCTTGCACAGAGATTGCAAACAATCCTTGCTGTGCAAGTATCTCTCCTTTAAATTTTCCCTCACAGATTCCTACTGCATATTTTTTCTTCATAACAGCAGGGTAGAGGAGGTCTACGGGTGAACCCGTGCCATTCCCTCCCTTATAAAACTGAGGGTATTTAAAGACAAAGTTTGATGCGAACCAGACGTAACGAGGTTTGTCCGGTTCGTCTTTGTCTTTTCTAACTTGAACAGCTTTTATATAGCCGTCCAAGCCTCTAATTAAGATTCCAATACCTTCGTAATTTGCCATGCGAAGGCAGGAATGCTCTTTTTCATAGAAGAACCCCGGAACATTCATAAGTTCTTCTACTGAATAAGAGAATTTAATTTTTAAAGCCTTGATAAAAGCTTCTTTTTTTTCTTCAACGAGAGAGAAGAAGTCTTTTTCAATGGCTTCGTCCGACAAATGCCGGACATTTTTCAAATGATTTCTATGTTCCTCTGAAAGACCAAAGAAGTCTTTCATAAAATCATAGACATCATTTTTAATTTTGATACTGCACGGATTAGCTTTTTGCTTTTCCTGTGCAATATCAATTTTTTTAAATGATTTTTTTTCTCTAGGCTTTTGAGTAACAGCTTTTTTTCCCATCATGAGGTCATATTCCTCAGATGAAATAATGCCATATTCTTGAGCCACATAAAACAAGGCATCATGGTAACTAATGCCTTTATAATCAGCAACAAAGCCGACACCCGTTCCGCCCGCATCACAGCCAAAACATTTATAATAGTTTTTGCTGTCCGTAACTCTGAACGAGTTCATAGTTTTTGAACTATGAAAAGGACAAAAACCTTTATAGTGGATTCCGTCCTTTTTTAATTCTACATATTCCGACACTATTGTGTGTGTCGGTATCTGTTTGACACCATTTTTTGCTCTTTCAAAAATGGCATCTTTTTTTTCTTTTAATGTCATATTTATTCCTCCTTAAAATAAATAGGAGAGGACTATGCCCCTCCGTATCTCCTAAAAAGAGGAATAAATCCTCTTTTTAGTTTAATTGAATGGTAATTCTTCATCAATTCCGTCTGGAATATTCATGAAGCCGTCGCCAACACTGCTTGGCGTTGGTGCAGAATTGCCAGATGAAGCATTGTTTCCGCTTCCCTTGCTTTCTGCAAATTCACACTCTTCTACAACAACATCTGTTGTATATACTTTCTGACCGTCTTTGTTCGTATAGCTTCCTGTCTGGATACGTCCGGTTACGACAACCTTTGTTCCTTTACGAAGATACTTCTCTGCAAATTCGCCAAGCTTACCGAATGCCACACATCCGATAAAGTCGGCGGTCTGTTCGCCTTCCTTCTTAAAACGGCGGTCAACGGCAATTGAATATCTTGCGATTGCTGTTGCGTTCTCGCCCTGCGAGTATCTTACGTCAGGGTCTTTGGTCAGTCGTCCCATAAGTATAACTTTATTCATATAATTTCCTTTCTTCCCAATAATGGGATACAGAAAAAAGCGGGGAAATCATTTCACCCGCTTTTTCTGTTAGTTTATTTTTTTGTTTCTATGTATAATATACTTCAAAGTGAAGTATTTTGCAAGTATATTATACATTTTCAAGCTGTTTCCGACGCAGTTTTCTTTCTGCGTCTTTTTTCTCTCGGATTTTGTTGATTTTATCTGAGATTACTATGCTTAAGCATAGGCAGATAAAACAGACTCCGATTAATGATGCAAGCAGGAGATATACCCACCTGTGGAAATATCCCACGAAGCCTGCAATAATAAAAAACAATGATATTAAAACATAAATGGCATAAATTGCCACTTTTTTTGATTTTTTCATATTTTCTCCATTCCGTCCGTTTTTTTAACGGACATTATTTGATAATTATTAAATATCTTGGACGCGCCTGTGCTTCGTCATAAACGATTACTTCATCGTTATACAACATGCCGTAATCTTTTGAAGCGAACACAGCATCGCATCCTTTATTGTTTATAAGTTCTTTTCTGGCTCGTTTAAGCCAGCTTTCGAACTTATAAACAACAAGAGGTTTTTTGTAAGCTACCTCCATCAAGAAAAGGTATCCTTCATCACTGAATTCACTAACCCAGTGCGCACCTTTTATTGATGTGTAGCCTATGGATTTCTTTGCTCTTGGAGCAAAATATAATCCATAACCGAACATCTTGCTGTTTACAATTGTGTTTGGGTTCAATAACATACCTTTTTTCAGTATGCCCCAAACATTTCTATTACGAGTACCATGCCAATATAAATGGCAGTCTCGTTTTTGAATTTGATACTCTTTGATATATTCTTCAAATCGAGTATCTATTTTCTTGTTTGAAATGCGGTATGCGCATTTCAGTTTTCCTGCCGACTCTCTTGTGAGCAGTTTTTTAATATTTCCAATTTCCTGCTCATCGCAAGGACTAATGGAAATACCAAAAGCTTCAAGGATTGTTGGCTTTTTAATTTTTTCTTCCTGCTTTGCATCATCATCGCAAACCATAGCTGATAATACGTTAAGTAAATCATTCTCGCGAATGATTATCTTCTCGTAATCATCTGTAGATTTAGCGAGATATTCCGCGACATCTTTCATTTGCCGGGGAATAATACAAAACAGATTTTCAAGAGATTTATTGAAACTTTCAACACTGGCATTCTCAATTGCCATGTCAGAAAGTTTATCAATCTCTTTTCTTGCAGAATCGATCATGCTATGCGTCACATCCTGCTTTTTAATCGAGTAATTCTGTTCAATGCATTCATTTGCATATCTCAGAATCTTATTTACTAAAGATTCAATCTCACTATCAGAGATAGGAGAGTACTTCAAATCTTTAGACTCGGCTATGACCGACTGCAACTTTGTTATGTCGGTATAGCCTGATTTTAATTTTTTGTTTCTGAGAGCGTCCCATACGTCCATAGAATACAACCTTGTACTCATGGACGAACCATATCGCCCCCATGTTGCACGGAACTGACAACTATTTATCTGTTCCATATTAAAAATTCGATTATGGTTTTCGTCTCCGTCAACCATAATCAATTCACAATGTTTAATCATTACTCTTTCCTCCATATGAAAAGAGAGAGCAGTAGTAGCCCTCTCTTTTTTTTGAATCATTATTTTTAGTTTCTACTCCTCAACGTATGGTACGTCATGTTTGACGTAATCATAGTTAAGAAGTTTTGCAACATCGTCTGCAAAATTAACCCTCTGTGTTGGGGTTAATGCTTTCAACGTTGACTGTACTTCAATAATGTCAGCCACCATTAAGTACACGTCAAACGCTGTTGCAGACTTTGCGCCGTTTCCGTACTTCCGCAGTGCTTCTTCAAGCACTGCTTTGGATGCTTTCGCAGGCAACCAAGGATTTTCCTCGATAACCTGCTGTAAGCATCCAGCCGGAAACTTAATTTCGGTATTGCCGAGTTTTTCGACAATATCTTCCGCTTCCTGCCATAACATTGCCAAGTTTTTAAGCTTGGATTTGAATACGGCAATGGAAGCGTCACCTTCATGTCTGAGCGAAATCCCCTTTCCTACGCGGAACTTTGTTCCGTTTAATTCGTAGTATGGGAACGCTGACATGCAGGCGTTTCCGACATCAGATGTGGCATAATATACGCCACATCTGATGCTTTCAACTGTTACTCCGAAGCCTTCAAGCATCTGCTTGAAACCATCGAGGGCAATTTCGTCATTCATGTCTATCTCTACATAGAGATATTCATGGCTGACAGAACCGCCCTTGAATGTTGCTTCCGGGTGTTCCTTTTGCAGTTCCTTAAGGACTGCATTGTAGCCTTTTTCCTCAGACAGCCATACATAGCCGTCTGAGTTGCAGGCGTCTATAAATCCGTCACAGATACGGAACTTCGCACCACCTCTGTTGTGGTGGAAACCGTAGGTAAGCCAGTTTCCGCGGGTTTCCGCATCCATTGGTTCGAAGCTACGGTTTAATTCCGTGTTACGGATTAAACTTCCCGTGATACCTGCGCGGGCGCAGATACCATTAAAAGCCGTGTAGATTGACGGATAAATTTTCATTTCTCCGTCTACTGGGGTAGCTACAAACACACCCCTATCTACAACCGCAGTTTCAAAATCATCCTGCGGTACTTCCGGGCATCTTTCGTCCGGAACAAATTCTCCACGTCCGTTGACGTGAAGTAATGGCTCATTGGCAATACCAATGAGAGATGTCTCTTTGCAGAAACTACTCACATAAGAGTTTGTTTTTGCAAAGTTAAAGTAATTTTTCAAATCCTTTTCGGATTCGAAAACTACAACTGCATCTACAGTTGTAAAAAATTTTTTTGTTTCTGTTGCTTTTGTTGTCTTTGTTGCTTTTGCCATGATATTTTACCTCTTTCTTTCCGCCCATTTTCGGGCAATAAAAAAAGAGCCATGCTTTCACATGACTCTTTTTTGTTTGTTTAATTTTTTGTTTCTATGTAGATAATACCACATCTTTATGATGTTTTCAAGGTATTATCTACTTTTAGTTTTGTGGTTGCTGATAAATCAAACTTCCACTTTTGACTTTGTTTTACCATGCATTTACGCTTCCGGTTGAATGGATACATTCACAATTTGTTTGAATGCAAATTTCTTATAAATCTTAGTTTCATTTGGATTTATTCTATTTCAATCTTAATTGTTACTGTACATTTATTTGGCTTAAACATACTTTCAATAAATGCAATCTCTTCATCAAATTTATATGAACCTTCGTTTTTCTTTAACTCATCTAACCAATCAACAAGCATATGGTCAATGGTTTCATATTCAAGATGACCGCAATCATCTTTACCTCTCCATTCAGAATCAGTATCCTTTGTATTCGCATTCATCATCTGCAATACGAGTCGTCCATCAGGATAAAATCGGAACATATATGAATAATAATCACATATACGTGTCATGACTTCCAATTTGTCATTCCAATGATGAAAAACACCTCTTGTAAGATATTCCGTAAGATATTTTTCATTTTCATCATTGTTACCTAAAAAGTTATTTTTTAAATAGTTTTTTTTCATTCTGTAATCCATAATTTTCTCCTTTCATGAAACACGTATTTTTTATGCTTCTCCAAGAAGCATCTTTTTCTTTTCTTTGAAATCCACTACAAGTATATTTTTTCCTTTATAGCAGAAATCAAATTCTGTTATTTCACACAGCACATCGAGAAGTTTTTCTCGATATTTATATGAAATGTTACAAGGATACTCAATCTGAGTTTTCTTTCCCGTCATGAGTTCCTTTGAAACTTTGATGTTGATTTTAGAAAGATTCTTTCGAACCCATTCTGATACAACATCATTTTTTTTTGGCTTCGGTGTTGACTTTGGTTTTTTGTTAGCTTTTTCATATGCAAACACTAAGTTTGCTTTGCTAATTACTAATCCAATTTTTTCACCTTCGCTATTAACTACCTGTAACGGTACATCAATAGCTGTCTGCCATAAAAAATCTGTATCTGGGATTTCCCAGATGCAGCCTTCTCCATATTTTTCTTTTATATAAGTATCAATATACTTATCATAAAAGTTTTTTTGGAGGTTTTTTTTATCATTGATAATAGGCTTTTCTGAAACCTCATCATCAATAATGATTCTTTTCCTTCTCAGATATGACTTGAAAAGCCATAATCCAAGAAGAATGTAAATCAGAAGATACAACATACGCTATACCTCCTAGATTCCGAAGGAAGAGAGGTCTTCCATTTTTTCTGTGGAATATTCTCTTTCCTTTGAAGGTACTAAACTCTTTACGACAAGTTTCCTTGCACGTAAAGAGTCTGAAAATCCCCAGTCAACGACGTTGTAGCCGTACTGGATTTTTTCAGAATCCCCGTACCCGTTTACACGGATTTCCAAATCAACGGGGATTTTTTTTGTTATCAGCATATTAAAATATTCTGATTTGTCCTCTGCAAGCGCAGATTCCATTTCAGCTTTTTTTAAATGCTGAAATTTGCTCCCTGTTGCGAGAGCTTTTTCCATACGTTTGTATGGATTATATTTTCGCTCATCATCAAACAAATTGAGTGAAAGCATTTTTCCTTCAATCCTGCAAAGCAGTTTGAAGTATTTTGTCTCATTCTTCTCTGAGACATTTTTCGTTACAGAGGTAATATATACCTCTGGAACTTTCCAAAGATTCATTCCCATTTTAGTTTCGTCCTCCTTTCAAGGCATAAAAATAGAGCCACGCATAGGAAACGTGACTCTATAGTTTGAATGTTTTTAAGTTTATATGTAGATTATACCAGATTTACACGCAAACGGCAAGTATGATATACTTTTAAGTGTAAAGGAGATTAGAATTTTTTATGAAGCTACAATATGTTGGAAATGAATTAAAAGGAAAAGATACCGCCAGACCAATTTCAGAAATAAAAAGGTCACTTGATAAATTGAACCAATCTGTATCTGCAATACAAATGCCACCTTCAAAACAGTCTTTATGCGTCGCTATATCGGATTGTGACGCATTAAAGCGGTCTATTTTAAACTTTTATGACGCACAGAATGAATCATATGATTTTAATGCCCGTGCAAATTTGTTTGATATAGATATAAAAAGTGATGTGAATGTATACAAATTCACATTGAGTTCGAGACTTCCGGCTCGCCCGGCTAATAATAATTCCGGGAAAAATTTTGTCAAATATAATAATAATGATATTTTTTCTACTTGCTATAAAGCCATTGTTCCTTATGTTGAAAATCATCCAATAAAAATGCAGGAGACAGCAGTAGTAGTATTTATTAATTTTTATGACGAAAACGAATTCTGGGTTGATGTAGACAACATTAATTACAAACCATTTATAGACGCTTGTATAAAGAATGTGTTTGTGCATGACGATAATGGAAAGCATGTTTCTATAATTTGCTTGTCTCGAAAAGGTTTTTCCCATACAGAAGTAATAGTTGGAAAATAAATCACAGATGTAATTGAATACATTATGTAACCTTTGACATGCCTCTGTTTAGATGATATAATATCATTGTGATGTTATGTTGCTATTATATATGGAGGTGTTTATATGAAAGAATATTATAAAAAATTATTTTACTTTTCTAACGAAAACACAAAAGACATACTGGAAAACAGAATTAACGAGATTGCAGAAATTAAACATTGTACCTTTTCGAATATAATCGAAAATATTTTATTGGAAAAACTTTTGCCGGAAAAAAATGAAGCCAAAAACATTGTCATGGATTTTTATTCCAATGATTCACGTTTTAACACTATAAGTTCCACTTTGGAACGTTTGTTTGAATTTAATGCGTCAGGTATCATGGGACAATCGAGATATGGAAACTTTTTGCCTGTTATTAATTTTTGTATGGAAACATTAAATTCAAATAAAACGGCAAAAATTGAAGATGAATTTTATGACATATATTTAAAAGGACAGCTTGAACAAGTAGTAGCAGTTATTGAAGCTTCAATTCGCTCTGAAAACAATGAACACCAAAATGCTTACTTGGAATCACAGAGCGACCTTTTGAAGAAATTAACAGGCGCACTCAGCTTAAATCTTTCCGGTCAAAGTTTGAAAATGTGTTTATCAATCATAAGAAATAACTGGGAGATTCTTAAAAATAATACCTACACGTATCGTGCATTAGCATCTTTGACTTACGCTTGTGTTTTTGAAGAAAATCCTAAGAATAGAAATGAACTGTGCAATATCATTTGTGAAATTTCTTCTGAATGGGAATAATTATAAGGCTACCCTTGTGGGTAGCCTTGTTTTGTTAATTCTGCTATGTAATCATAAGTATTCGGACAATTATCCTTCATTAATTGAGAATTTATTACGCTTGCTTCGAATGTTTCCGCAAAGTATTCGATTGTTGTGGCTGTATTATTTGAATCTGTCTGCCATAACGCGGTAAATATATCTTTTTCACTAATATATACTTCATAAAACGAAGACGTTAAGCTAACAGAGCCATTCAAAAAGTCAACTACATGTCCAACTTCGTGTATAACAGATTTACAAGCAGATATTCTATTATCTATATATATGGTTTTTGACTGGTATTCAGTTATCGCAAGTGCGGATTGTGAAAGTTTAAATCTTTCCTTAAGACTTTTATTTGAAATGACAATCTTCCATCCGTTTGTTTCGATTGCACTTCTGAGACCATAAGGTATAATCTGATAATATGACATTACCGAATTATACATTGCGGAACTAACCCCATTTTCTACACTTATACAGCCTTTCGTATTCTCGGTGAAAGCAGTGGTCGTGGCAACATTATTTTTATCTGTTAAGATTTTGCCTTCACTTTTTACTGCCTTTTTGTTACCGAAAAGTTTCTCTCTATTTGCTTTTTCTTGTGTATTATTGCAATCCATCTGATTTATTTTCTTAACCACATCTTCATGCGAAGCTGATTTTATAAGCACATATTTCACCGAAGATGATTCCTGTTCTTTGTCAATACCGTACCAGACCTTATCGCTTTTATTGCACATTGCTGACACATTATTGTCAAGCAACAATGTAAATATCACAGTAATTATTGCTAGTATTGCTAATTCATTTATCCCTGCTTTCTTGATAAAGTCTTTTCGTTTCACAATAGTTCCTCCAATTATAAAAAATTAATTTGTTAATTGTATTCCGGTTACGGACATGCTGTTTGCAGTAGAGCCACTAGAATGACCTGAATTTGACTGTTCAAACGATACCTTAATTGTATGAACGCCCGTATATGAAGCTATATTCTGGTTAAGGGCTACATTGGAGATATTGTTATACTGTGCGGTATAAATAGGCGTTCCATCAATATAAACATTCACAGCACCTCTGTTGTATAATGTGGCTGTTATATTCATCTTTAAATAGCTGTAATTCGTCAAGTCTACACTCTTGGTAAAATTAACCCACCAAGATGCATTATAGTTACCCCATGTTTGAACAGTGAGAGCGGAAGTGCTGACCGAGCATGTTGACTGCCCGGAAAGACAGTTGTTCGAGCATCCCCAGCTTCCGTCCATCAAAGATACGCTATTAGCTTTCCAATGCGCATATAACGTCATATCAGACGCACCCATAACAG
>ERZ1106951.853-NODE-853-length-29274-cov-6.796981_pt1 | contig 29274 bp, 24 predicted proteins | sample MGYA00403676_ERZ1106951 | MGnify/ENA primary metagenome ERZ1106951 (study PRJEB35170, sample SAMEA104062398) | human gut metagenome | biome: human gut; feature: human-associated habitat; material: faeces | place: Denmark | collected 2012-04-23 ...
TTTATTCTATCATACCGTTTCCGGTTTGTCAAGAACTTTTTAAAACTTTTTTTCGAGAGATTAAGAAGTTTTCTTAATGACTCTTAATAAGTTTTGCCCTGTCGCTCAAGGCGAGTATTATAATAACAAATCCCCATGGAAAAGTCAACCTCTTTTTCCAGTTTTTTTTAAAGTTTTTTCTTTTGTATATGCAATATCTACATTTTGTTATTAGGCCTGTTTATTAATACTACATGTGGATAATTCATTAAATAAGCAGCCGTTCTGTGGATCTTATCCCCAGCAGAACAACTGCCTATCCCTTTCGCTTTCTATATTATCACACACACAAATCCAACATGCTCTAAATTCTCCGACGGGATTTTTGTCTTTCAATCCATGTTTTTACCACCAACATTGTAAGTACGAACACGCGTCAAACCGTTGCAGTCAATTTTTCTCCTGATTTTCCACACTCTTTAATCAGTTTCTTCTCCCGGAAGTACCTGCAGCGCATCCTGTACCGTGAAGAATACCAGGTTATCCAGCCAGCCGCCCTGTTTTCGATTCTGTGCTGCCGTCATGACCGGATATTGCAGAATGCTCTTCTGATGCGTATAGTTCAGCCAGGAATCGATCCACCAGTCCTTCTCTTTTTCCCTGATGCCATAAGATACATATCCACGGCACCGCTCCCCGCGCCATGGCATCGAGAACTCTGCGAAGATACTGCTCGTCTCCCGGCTCTCATAAAACGGCCAGCTCTGCCCCATATCATAAGTCTCGTTTTCCAGAGACGCGTAATCCGCGGCATAGGAAATTTCCTTCTTATCATAAAGGACCTGTCCGGTCAGCCCGCCTTCTTCGAGCCAGCCACCATTCCGTTCCCGGCATGCCGGATATAGCTGCAAAGCCTCTGTACCACGAAAGCCCGGATCTTCATTCCACAGAAAATGATGGATGATCTTCCAGTGCCCTTCCTGCTCAAGTTCTACTGCAATTCCACTGAGTCTCAGTTCTTTATGAGGATACTCCCGCGAATACTGCGTGTAGCCTTCTGATCTTGTGACGATCTGCTCTCCGTCATTGATCGGATAATCCGTTTGCTGCAATCGTACCTGTCTGGCGTTCCTGCACGCTAAGAGATCTTCCTCTTTCAGGTCATCCAGAATATCCTCCGGAAATCCAATCGAGACCAGATGCGTTTTTATCTCCTCGTATGCCGGATCCTTCAGTGCCTTCACCTCGTTCCATTTCATATGGTAGGAACCAAAGAATATGGTTCCGATTACAAGTCCTGCTGCGGTTAGAACAACTGCCCCTGCCGCACACTTCCCGTTGGAGACACGCATCGGCGGTTCTTCCAATACATACCCTGCCTTTTCCAGATCTTCAGCGGTATGTTTTAACTCCACAAGAATTCCAATATATGTCGCAAGAACAGCGATTCCAATGATCCAGCCGCTGTCATTCATGTTCATAAGCAGTATAATGACTGCATACCAGATCACTAAATGGATCAGGATTTTGTTGTCCGCTTCCTTCTCCCGCTTTTTCAGCTCTGTCTGCATGCCGCAAAAAAAACAGGATGCTATGATCAGCGGCGATGCAAATGCCCATAAGAGCATGAATTGCCAAATATATGTATCATAAATTTGTCTTCTGTTGATAAAAGTTCCACTCACTATGGAAATCATTGTAATCACAACGTTGATCGCTGCCGCAGCATACCCCGCCTTAAACCATTTATCTTCCTGCTTCAATTTCCGTAATCCTGCAAATATCATAAGGATTCCTATGAACGGCAGAATATAATATAACAGAAGAAAATTCAGTTTGATCACGCAGAATCCCAGCCCAACCAGAATATTCTCATACGTCTGCTTCCAGAGACTTGTCTTTTGATCCACCAGCTTATTTCCACCGTTTTCATTCTGGTCTTTTGAGAGATGTTCAGCGTTTTCCTGCGGACTCTCTTTCACACTCTGCTTCTCTGCACTCTCCCAAAACGACTCCTGCATCCAGATTCTGGTATCCATGTGATCCCTCCCTTTTATCTCAGTCGCGAAAACTACCACCTCTTTCAGGTGTTGCGTAACAGTAAATTTGTCTCGGTGGGCGTTAGGTCTCCGAACATCCGAAGTTTTTTCGTATCCACAACCGCCACAATCCAGTCCATATCATATTTCGACACGATCCAATCCTTCTATCTATAAATATACCATAACTTCTTCCGCTATCAATCCACCGCGCTCAGTTTTAAGAAAAATGTAATCTATGCGGCAATTTTATGGCATTCCGATTACATTCCTCTTACGTTTTCTTACACTTTGTTGCATCATATTGTATTTTCTGATATTTTCTGATACTGTGAATTTAGCGAAAAGGAATATACCTTTTTATGTGACAGGAAATTCCTCAAACTTATCTGTTACACATGAGAATTTTGCAGCAAAAGTCAAGGTCCAGAAAGGAGTTTCTATGAATTTGAATCATCTGATCATCCCTATCACCATTGCAGTCATTCTGATTCTGATCCTTGTCCTCATCGTATGTGGATACGTGAAAGCTCCGCCGGATCAGGCCTATATTATTTCCGGTCTTAAGCATGACGCGAAGATCCTCATCGGACGTTCCGGAATCCGGATCCCGTTCTTTGAACGGATGGATCGCCTGTATCTCGGGCAGATGACCGTCGATATCAAGACGGAACAGTCTGTTCCGACAAATGACTTTATCAATGTCAATGTCGATGCGGTTGCCAAGGTACGGATCACCCCATCTCAGGAAGGGATCCGTCTGGCAGCAAAAAACTTCTTAAATAAGAAACCCGAGGATATCACCATGGATCTTCAGGATTCCCTTCAGGGTAATATGCGCGAGATCATCGGTACTCTCTCCTTAAAGGAGATCAACACCGACAGGGATTCCTTCTCTGATCAGGTTATGCTAAAGGCATCGAAGGATATGGATAAGCTGGGAATCGAGATCCTGTCCTGTAATATCCAGAATGTCACTGACGACAATGGATTGATCCGGGATCTTGGTGCCGACAATACCTCAAAGATCAAGAAAGACGCTGCGATCGCAAAAGCCCAGGCAGACCGCGATATCGCTATCGCCCAGGCAGAAGCGAACAAATCTGCCAACGATGCCCGCGTACTTGCAGAGACAGAGATCGCAGAGAAAAATAATGAGCTGGAGATCCGTAAGTCAGAGCTTCAGAAGCACTCCGACACGAAGAAAGCGGAGGCGGACGCTGCTTATGAGATCCAGAAGCAGGAACAGGAAAAAACGATCCAGACAGCTACCGTGAATGCTCAGATCGCAAAGGCAGAGCGCGAAGCAGAACTTCGGAAGCAGGAAGTTGCCGTACAGCAGCAGCAGTTAGACGCGGAAGTCAACAAGAAAGCCGATGCGGAACGCTACAAGGTCGAGCAGGAAGCGGCGGCGATGCTTGCAAAACGCCAGCGTGAAGCGGAAGCCAGAAAATATGAGTTAGAAAAAGAAGCGGAAGCCATGCGTACAAAGGCAGATGCCGCAAGATATCAGGCGGAGCAGGAAGCCGCCGGAATCCGTGCCCGCGGTGAGGCGGAGGCGGCTGCGATCCAGGCAAAGGCCGTCGCGGAGGCGGAAGGTATGGAGAAAAAAGCGGAAGCTTACGCGAAGTACAATAACGCTGCTATCGTCGAGATGTTAGTTGGCATCATGCCGCAGATGGCCGCAGAGATCGCGAAGCCATTGTCTTCTATCGACAAGGTCAATATCTACGGAACCGGCGGTGCAAACGGCACAAACGGAAGCGGAGTCAGCGAGATCTCCGGAAATACAGCAGCTGTCATGCAGCAGGTATTTGACACCATGTCCGAGGCCACCGGTGTGGATTTCAGGGATATCCTGAAGGCGCAGACGTATGACGCGAAGGTGAACCGGAATATTAATGTCAGCGGACTTACGATCCCGGCTGTACATAGTGAACAAAACACAGTTCCCGCAGCCGCAGGATCTGAAACCGATACTTCCGTTTTAAGTTCCAGAACGGGTGATTCAGCAATGCCGTCCACACCAGACGCAGAAGCTGTTCCGGAGAACCATACCTCATAATTACATTATTTAGTCCCGCTCCTTCCCCAGCATGGTAAATGTAGACTTACAGACTGATTCCAATCGTCATACCCATACTCCCCCTACTTACCCCCGGCAGTGTCTCTCACAGGACACTGCCGGGGTCTTTTAAAATATAGGATGATCCCACGCGGACGCCCACCGGACCTGCACAGGCGGCTTGTTCGGACGCTCCGTAAAATGAATGTGCCCTGGCATATTCTCGCGCCCCGCGCGGTTGCTTGTGACAGTCTACATCTTCGCGCGAATGCATATCATTGGCACGTGACTGTCTTTTATATAATAGGGAATTACTCGGAAGTTCCTATTACTCAAAAAAGACACCCACCTCCGGCCATCTCTAACCAAAAGTGAGTGTCTCTATAAGGGAAACATAAAAAATTGTGAAGCTGTTATTACAGCACAACACCGTCTTTAAAAATGGAGATCTCGCGGAAACCTTTCTCCTCGGCTTTTGTCTGTTTTCCGCCGGCAACCTCGATCACAAGCTGCAGAAGTCTCTTCGCAGCATCATCAATGGTCTCGCCGTCAGCGATCGGACCGGCATCGAAGTCGATCCAGCCTTTCTTTCTCTCCGCAAGCTGGCTGTTTGTCGCCAGTTTTAAGGTCGGAGCCGGTGCACCAAACGGTGTTCCGCGACCTGTTGTAAACAGGATCATGTGCGCTCCGGCAGCCGTCATGGCTGTTGCAGATACCAGATCATTGCCCGGTCCGTAAAGCATATTAAGTCCCTTTGTGACAACAGGATCACCGTAGCCGATAACGTCCATGATCGGGGCTGTACCGCCCTTCTGGACACATCCGCAGGATTTATCCTCAAGGGTGGTGATACCGCCCTGCTTGTTTCCTGGGCTCGGGTTGTCGTATACGACCTCATGGTGGCTGATGAAGTAGTTCTTAAAGCCGTTGATCATGTTGACGGCTTTGTCGAATACTTCTTTATTTACACAGCGGTTCATTAAGAAACCTTCCGCTCCGAACATCTCCGGAACCTCTGTAAGCACAGTAGAACCGCCTCTGGCTGCCATCATATCGCTGAAACGTCCGACAGTCGGGTTTGCGGTGATGCCGGAAAGTCCGTCGGAGCCTCCGCACTTCATGCCGACAACAAGCTCACTGACCGGGATCGGCTCTCTCTCAAACTGCGCCGCGTATGCGGAACATTCCTCGAGAAGCTTTCTTCCTGCCTCAAACTCATCATCCACTTCCTGACAGGTCAGGAATTTTACACGATCATGGTCGTAATCGCCAAGCTCTTCCAGGAACTGCTCGTGGGTCAGGTTCTCACAGCCAAGTCCTAATACGAGAACTGCGGCTGCGTTCGGATGACGGACAAGGGCTGCAAGAAGCTTTCTTGTCTGTGCATGATCTGCGCCTGTCTGGCTGCAGCCGAACGGATGCGGGAATGTATAGAGTCCGTCAATGGTGCCTTTCACAAGATCCTGATTGTCGCGGACCATTTTCTTTGCGATATCATTGACACAGCCTACGGTCGGGATGATCCAGATCTCATTGCGGATCGCCGCGCGGCCGTCTTTTCTGCGGAAGCCCATAAAGGTCTCCGGCTCAACTTTTTCCGGGAAGTCGAGGGACGGAGTATAGGTATACTCCATCTCTCCTTCCAGATTTGTCTTCACGTTGTGGGTGTGCATCCATGCACCGGCCTCTGCGTCTGCTGTCGCGTGACCGATGGCAAAGCCGTATTTGACGATATTCTCACCGTTTTTGATCGGTTTTAACGCGATCTTGTGGCCCTGTGGGATGTCCTCAAGCGCTGTGACTGTGATGCCGCCTGCAGTGACCTCCTCACCTTTTTTAATTGGGTGAAGAGCGACCGCTACGTTATCCAGTCTGGAAATCTGAATTACTTTCATATGTTAATTAAAGGCAGCTTGCAAATGCAGCCTTTGCTCCTTCCGTGCGAATCTTCTTAAGGTCAGCGACAACCTTCTCCTCAAGACCAGCGATCTTTGTGAGATCCTGATCCCACATCTTCTCGTTAGTGAGAACTGCGTTTACAAGAGCCTCTGCGGAGTCATCCTTGTGCGCATAGTAGAACTCAAGTGCCCATCTGTCATCGCTTACGGTGTACTCGTTGCCGGCCGGACGCTTGCAAACAAGACCTGCGTCTGTCAAAGCCTGGATATCATTGCTGTAGAATGCGATATAAGCCGCTAAGGACATGGTCAGGCACTCCGGAAGCTTACCGGTCTCTTTGATGTACTCAAGGAAGGACGGCATGTTTCTTGCTTTCCACTTAGATGTGGAGTTTAAGGAGATGCTCATTAACTCATGGTCAACGAACGGGTTGTTGAAACGATCCTGTACTGCGGATGCGAACTGCATTAAGTCGTTCTTGTCAAGCGGAAGTGTCGGGATAACCTCATCGTAGAGCATCTTGTTCATGAAGCCCTTGATGACCTCGTCATGCATACAGTCACGAACGATGTTCTCGCCTGCAAGGTAAGCGCCGAGTACGAAACCTGTGTGAGCGCCGTTTAAGATTCTAACTTTTCTCTTCTTGTACGGGCTCATATCCGGTGTTACGAATACTTTGTCAAGAAGTCCTGCTTTCTTGAACGGAAGAATGTCGTTTAACTTCTCATCGCCTTCGATGACCCAGACGCCGAATACCTCGCCGACATCTGTAAGCGGGTCAGCGTAGCCGTTCTTCTGCTCAAGCTCAGCAACTTCGTTTGCGTCTTTGATACGGCCCGGAACGATACGGTCTACTAAGGAACCGCAGAATGTGCAGTCTTCATTTACGTACTTCTTGAATCCGTCCTCAAGTCCCCACTGCTCGATGTACTGGTTTACGCACTTTAAGAGCTCTTTACCGTTGTTGTCGATCAGCTCGCAGGCAAGCATGATGATACCTTTCTTTCCTGCTTTGTAACGATGATAGAGAACCTGAGTTAATTTTGCCGGGAAGCTGGACGGCGGGCAGTCATCCTGTTTGCAGGACGGATCATACTGGATACCAGCCTCTGTTGTGTTGGAAACGATGATCTCAAGGTCGTCGCTTGCAGCAACCTCCATCATCTTCTCGTAATCCTCTTTCTCATACGGATTTAAACAGCGGTTTACGCTGGAGATCACTCTCTTAGCGTCTACCTTCTGTCCGTTCTCGCTTCCGCGAAGGTACAGTGTGTAGAGACCTTCCTGCTCGTTGATCATCTTTGCAAGACCCGGAGCGATCGGCTGTACCAGGCAGCATTTTCCGTTCCAGCCTGCCTTCTCATTTGCAAGGTCGAACCAGTAATCTACGAAAGCACGAAGGAAATTTCCCTCACCGAACTGAAGAACTTTCTCCGGTGCGTCTTTTAATACATATCCATCATAACCAGATTTTTTGAGAACATCATAATTTAAGCGTTCCATAATAATTTCCTTTCTTCATATAAAAGAATTCATGGTATATAAATCAAAACTGCCAGACGGGGCATCATAGCGATCCCCATCTGGCAGCAAGTTTACCCTAATAGAACAGATTTACAAGGAATGTGGTAAACGGCTCGACCCAGGTAAGGAGCATCAGGTTGATAATAAGCAGAATGTAGAACGGTACTGCTTCTTTGATGAATGCCGCGGTCTTACACTTTGTAATAGAGCAGGTTACGAACATCAGGGTTCCCATAGGCGGTGATAATGCGCCGATGGCGTTATTGAAGATGTAGATCATTGCGAACTGGATCTCGTTGATTCCGTACTGTGCAGCGATCGGTGCAAGAAGCGGAACCAGAATGATCATGGAAGCGTTACCTTCGATGAACATACCTACGATCAGTAAGAAGATATTTACAACGATCAGGAATACATATTTGCTGTGGATGTTTGCAAGCATCCATGCTGTCAGCGCCTGCGGGATTCTCTCTTTTGTGAGGATCCAGGAGAATACGGACGCAGCGGATACGATGAGCATGATGGAAGCTGTCGTGCAGACAGTCTCCTTTAAGCCCTGGATCATATCCTTGATGTGCATCTCATGGTAGATAAAACCAAGGAATGCTGCGTAGAGGATCGCTACAGCTCCTGCCTCGGTAGCTGTAAAGATACCGATACGGATACCACCGATGATGATAACTGGAAGGAGCAGCGGCAGGATCGCCGGTTTTAAAGCAGTCCAGAATTTGGACCAGGTTAATTTTTCTGTTGTTAAAAGACCATAGCCACGTTTCTTGGAGATCACTCCTACGAGGATCATCATGGAAACGCAGAGAAGGCCTCCGACACCGAAGCCGGAAATAAACAGCTTACCGATGGAAACGTTCGCAATACATCCGTAAAGGATCATCGCGATTCCCGGCGGGATCAGCGGTGTGATCATGGAGGAAGCGGCGGTTACAACACTGGAGAACTCCAGAGAGAAGCCCTTCTTTGTCATCTCCGGAACCATCATTTTGGACTCCATCGCTGCATCGGCGATGTTGGATCCGGAAAGTCCGCCCATAACGGTGGATAAAAGTACGTTTACCTGTGCGAGACCGCCAGGAAGACGTCCTGTTACAACCTCACAGAAATCCATGATTCTCTTTGTAACACCGGTATAGTTCATGAAAATACCGGCACAAACGAAGAACGGGATCGCCATAAGGGAAATTTTCTCAGTACCAATGATTGCCTGCTGGGCAAAGATAACGGTATTGATTCCCGGGTTCATAACGAAGTAAACCATGGAACCGCCGAGGACGGCAATAAATACCGGAACCTTGAAGAAAAGAAGGACCAGCATCACAATTGCAGATAACATTAACACATTACTCATTGCTGCTTGCTGCCTCCTTTGCCTCAGATTTTACGCCGTGGAACAGGGCGTAGAAATAGCTGATGATCATATCAAAATAGGATATGATCGCGATACCGTATACCCAGGAATACGGAATTTTTAACATACTGGTGGAACGTCCGCTCTTTACGAACACCTGGATGAAACCGATACTCTGCATGAACAGATATCCGATTACGACTACAACTACGATGGAAATCAGGATTTCCATGATCTTCTGCATGCTCTTCGGCATCAGGTCGACGATCATCTCGATCGCAACATGGTTGCCGGAGCGGAATGCTGCACCTGCGCCTGCAAATACAATCCAGACCATACATGAGGTCTGAACCTCCTCAAGCCATGTAAATGGTGCGTTGAAGATATATCTCCATACAACGCCGAGGAATGTCAGGACGATCAGGATCGCAAGAATAATGGAAGCGACAACGATATCAATATTCATCAGGATCGCTGAAGCTTTATTTTCTTTCTTCTCCATAGATTTTCAGACTCCTATCAGGGAAACTGCCCCGGCGGACAGATCCGCCGGGAACAGTTACTTTATGCATTTACTGCAAAATGGATTATTCAGCACCCATAGCCTTTTTAACTGTGTCATAGAGGCCATCGCTCCAGCCAAAGTCAGCACCCATCTCATAGAACGGCTGTGCTTTCTCCTTGAATCCGGCAAGAACTTCCTCAGACGGCTCAACAACAGTTACGCCTTCGTCTTTCATCTTCTGAAGGTACTCAGCGTCAGCAGCCTGCTGTACTTCGTTGTTGTACTCACCAGCTTCTTCTGCTGTCTCAAGTAACCATGTCTGCTGCTCTTCCGGAAGGCTGTTGAACCAGTCAGCGGATACAACCCATGTTGTGAAGTTCTTTACATGTCCGTCAAGGATTAAGTATTTAGCAACCTCGTGAAGCTTTCTGCCGTACAGAGTTGCAAGCGGGTTCTCAGCACCGTCGATGGTCTTTGTCTGAAGAGCCTGATAAACATCTCCAAGTGCCATACCTGTGGATGTTGCGCCAAGTACATCGAAGCCCTTGGACTGGATCTCGTTGGACGGAACACGGATCTTTAATCCCTTTAAGTCATCAACTGTGTTGACCGGAACGTTTGTAAGAGTATGTCTCTCACCGTAGATCCAGTTGGAAGCGATGATCTTTAAGCCTTTTTCCTCAAGCTTGCCACACTGCTCTTTGTACCAGTCGGAATCAACCAATTTCCAAACCTGATCCCAGGAATCGAACAGGAACGGTCCGAATACAATACCGAAATCCGGTACACCGTAGTCAGCATAGAAAGCACCATCTGCAAGTGTGCAGACATTCTCGCCGAGAAGCATGGAGTCGATTAAGGAAGACTTATCACCAAGCTGGGAATCCGGGTAGATCTCGATTGCCATCTTGCCGCCGGATTTTTCTTTGATGATCTCCTGAGCTTTCTCCCAGCCCTGTCCAACCGGCTCGGAAATGGAGTTCTCGAAAGCGACCTGAAGAACTGTCTCAGCATCGGAAGAACCGTTATCTGCTGCTGCAGCTGCTGTAGTATCTGCTGCTGCGGCTGCTGTTGTCTCGGCTGCCTTTGTTGTCTCTGTTGTGGAAGAACTGCTTCCGCAAGCGGTAAGTGTTGTTGCTGCCATAGCACCTGCCATGGTTAATGCCATAACTTTTTTGAGTTTCATAATGTTTCCCTCCGTTTTTGTTTTAAAAACATTTATCCGGTCCTCTGCCCGATCCCCATCAGGCAGAAGACCTCGCACCCCGTTTCCCGGGGAAAGCTTCATGATTTTTGATTATTTGGAAATCTTGGAAAAATCAAATACAACCTTTAACATATTGCCCGGGTTGTGCGCAAAGTCATCGAATGCCTTTGCAGCATCATCAAACGCATATGTATTTGTGATGATCTTGTGGAGCGGTGCCTTGCCTGCGTTCACGATATCGATCAGCTCTAAGAAGTCCTTCTTTAATGCGTTTCTGGAACCGAATACATTTAATTCCTTCTTCTGGATCAGTGTGAAGTTGAAGTCAAGGTTCTTCTTGCCGACTCCGATCAGAACCATGCGGCCACCGAAGCAGCAGGCATCGATACAGTTCTGGAATGTGGACGGAAGACCAACTGCCTCGATCGTTACATCAAAGCCGTTGCCGTTTGTGATCTCAGCAACACCTTTCTCGAAGTTTTCCGGAGAATCATTTAATAAGGTTCCGTCAACACCGAAGTCCTTCGCCATTTCAAGCTTACCTGCGGATACATCAGAGATGTATACAGTAGCGCCCTTCGCTTTTGCTGCAATCGCTGCGAGAACACCGATGGTACCGGCGCCGACTACGAGAACTTTGTCTCCTTCTTTTACGTTTGCGCGGCTCACGCCATGGTAGCTGATGCAGAACGGCTCGATTGCTGCAAGTGTCTTAGCGTCCATTCCCTTACCGTCATACACACGCTCGATCGGCATTGTGATGTACTCCTGGAAAGCACCGTCTCTCTGACATCCCATTGTCTGGTTGTCCATACATGCGTTTACGATTCCGTGCTCGCAGGAATAGCAGTGTCCGCAGTTGAAGTACGGGTTGCAGGTTACGATCATTCCCGGCTTGATGCCATACGCGTTGTTCTCATCTGCCTCGATAACCTCAGCGGAGAACTCGTGACCCGGGATTCTCGGGTAATCAAAATATGCGAATGTTCCACGGTAGGAACCAAGATCGCTTCCGCAGATTCCACCGTAAAGGATCTTTAATAAAACTTCTCCTTCTTTTCTTACCGGCATCTCTACATCTTTAATAGAAACCTGACCCGGTGCGTCAATATACATTGCTTTCATCGTTGTTTCCTCCTTAATTTTACGATTTTTGCCTTCTATATAATTTTTCAAAATCAAATCTGTTGTATTCTTTGTTGTATACAACAGATTATAATACTTTTTACACCAATGTCAATAAGTGTTAAGAAATTTGCACCACTTTTGACTTTTTCAACAAAACCGAGCTTTTGGGCTTGTGCAAAACGCCAATTGACGTTTTTAGCAAAAACCGTCGACATCTGCTTGAAAACGATTTTGTTTTGTGTTAGTATGAGTCTATATATTTTTTTGAGAAGAAAGAGACTGGAGTCCATTATGCCTAAAATAAACCTGAAAACCCTGGCGTACAATGCGATCCGTTCCAAGATCGTCACTTGTCAATATGCGCCGGGTACTTTTTTGAATGAAGAACAGCTTACCACTGAATTATCTCTGAGCCGTACCCCGGTGCGGGATGCGCTTGGACGTCTCGAACAGGAAGGTCTTCTGGAAATCCGCCCGAAATGCGGAATCCTCGTTCGTCCTCTTACCTTAAATGACATTGATATGATCTTTGAAGTCCGCATGATGTATGAGCCGTATGTCCTGACCCATTACGGAGCAAATCTTTCCGTCTCCGCTTTGAATGAATTCTATGATATTTTCAAGAAATGGGATCCTAACAAAGAAATCTATCGGGACAAGGATTCCTTCTATGACCTCGATTATCGCTTCCATGCGTTGATCATGTCCGCCTGCCCGAATGAATTTATCAACAGAAGCTACGATACGATCCAGACGCAGAATGAGCGTTTTCGATATATGACCGGAAATGTTTCGAATTTCCGTCTGGAGGCAACTTTCAAGGAGCACATGTCGATCGTAGAACCGTGCCTGAAAGGTGACTGGGAAAAAGCAAAAGATCAGCTCATCTACCACCTTGAACAATCAAAAGCTTCCGCGTTCCGTCTCGTTGCTGCTTCCGAGACCAACAATCTCGCACATCGTATGACCCTTTAAACACTCAAAACCACAAAATCCGGGTCTGGTATCTTCTGAGGAACCAGATCCGGATTTTTTTGTTCTTTCAAAATTTGCTGTGATGACAACTGTTTTTATTGTCCGTATGTCGTGTAAACAGTGCAAATTTTCTTCAATATAATTTACTTAATTATAAATAACTAATTTATGATTAAGTAAAACGAAAATGACTTTTTTGTATTTGACGATGAGGATATTATCGGCTATAATTAAGATGTAACCATTCAGTCTTTTGCCTGTTTGTACTCTGATCACATGTTCAACAGCCGGAGGTGAAATCATGTTCATTGGAAGAGAAAGAGAGCTGTCCTCTCTTGAAAAACTATATCGATCGGATAAATTCGAATTTGCAGTTGTCTACGGACGACGCCGGGTTGGAAAAACCGCATTGCTCAGCCATTTTATTAAAGATAAAAATTCTATTTATTTTATGGGAATTGAAAGCAACGCAAAGCAGAACCTCGAAAACTTTAGCAGAAGTATTCTGGAATCAGACAGTCGTAATCCTGCTGAATCTGTCTTTCTTACCTTCCAGTCAGCATTAGAGTATGTTTTTAGACGTTCAGAACAGGAACGGATCATCCTTGTTATTGATGAATATCCTTATGTTGCACGATCATCAAAAAGCTTTTCTTCTGTACTCCAGCTGTTAATCGACCAATATAAAGATCGCTCAAAACTCATGCTGATCCTTTGCGGTTCCTCCATGTCTTATATGGAGGATCATGTGCTGGCATATAAAGCCCCCCTGTACGGGCGGCGAACCGCACAGTTTAAGATCTTACCCTTTAACTTTTTTGAAACATGCCACTATTTCAGAAATTTTTCTCCATCTGACTGTGCCCTGATTTACGGGATTGCCGGTGGAACCCCGCAATATCTTCTTCAGATGGATGATTCCATGAGTGTTGATGAAAACATAAAAAATACATTTTTAAATTCATCCTCCGCCCTCTTCGAGGAACCTGAAAATCTTCTCAAACAGGAAGTACGCGAACCATCGCTATATAACGCAATTATCTCAGCGATTGCTTCCGGAGCTTCCAAGCTATCGGAAATCAGCACAAAAGTCGGCGAAAACAGCAGCACCTGTACTGCTTATTTAAAAAATCTGATCTCTCTGGGACTAATTCGCCGCGAAACACCTTACGGGGAAAAGAACTCCAAAAAAACAATTTACACGGTTGAGGACAACATGTTCCGCTTCTGGTACCGGTTTATTCCTGATAATGCCTCCCTGATCGTCCGCGGCGCATCTGATCTGGCCTATCAGAGGATCAGACCTCAGCTTTCCGACTATATGGGAAAAATCTTTGAAGATATCTGCACCCAATATTTATGGCAGCTGCTCTTAAATGGAAAATCACCTGTTTTCTTCAAGGAGCTTGGGCGTTGGTGGGGAACTGATCCAGCCACACATGTGCAAACAGAAATCGACATCATGGGAGAGCAGGACAAGAATACAGCCTTGTTTTGCGAATGCAAATGGACAAACGATCTCGTTGATTCCGGTGTCCTCGAGCTTTTTGTCCATCGAAGCCAGCTTTTCCACTACAACTCCACACATCTGTTTCTGTTTTCGAAAAACGGTTTTACAAGTGGATGTACGGAAATGGCCGAAAAACTCGGAAACGTGACTCTCGTCTCCTATTCAGACATCTATGATAATTGTCTATAGGTGAATCACCCCGTCTTTTAATAGAATGTGCCTTTTTGTAACAGGGAATTTCACAGAATTCCCTGTTACGCAAGAATAAAGGGAGATCCGTTATCCTTCGGATCTCCCTTTGATATTCCTTATAATCTCGTCCCGATCAGCTCCGTCAGCTCCTCCAGTGTCGCAACCGAATTGATCTCATTTCTCAATGCCGCAGAATTCGGATACCCGGCGGTATACCAGGCGACGTGCTTCCGCATCTCCCGCATTCCCACGAGCTCGCCTTTAAACTCCATCATCATCTGGCCATGGCGCAGGATCATGGCTTTCAGCTCCTCCACGGAAGGTCTCGGGAGAAGCTCGCCCGTTTCGAGATAGTGGGTGATCTGCTTAAAGATCCACGGATTTCCCTTCGCACCCCGGGCCACCATGATCCCGTCACAGCCCGTCTCCTCCACAAGGCGCTTCGCATCCTGCGGTGTAAAGACATCTCCGTTTCCGATCACCGGGATCTTCACAGCTTTTTTGACCTCGCGGATGATATTCCAGTCAGCTTTTCCAGAGTAATACTGCTCTCTCGTTCTGCCATGGACAGCCACCGCCGCCACACCGGCACTCTCGGCGATCTTTGCGATCTCCACGGCGTTGATGCAGGTATCGTCAAAGCCCTTGCGGAATTTCACAGTCACCGGCTTTTTCACCGCTTTCACGAGTTTCGTAAGGATTTCCTCCACCAGCTTCGGATTTCTCATGAGGGCAGAGCCTTCACCATTCTTAATGATCTTCGGCACCGGGCAGCCCATGTTGATATCAAAAATATCGTATGGACCATCCTCCAGGCTCGCCGCGATATCCGCTACGATATCCGGATCAGAGCCAAAAAGCTGCAGGGACACGGGACGCTCCCGCTCATCCACCTTTAAGAGCTCCTGAGTATTTTTATTCTTGTAGAGGATCGCCTTCGCGCTCACCATCTCCATGCACACCAGACCTGCTCCCTGCTCCCTGCAGAGGATCCGGTACGGCATATCCGTCACGCCCGCCATCGGGGCGAGGATCACATTGTTTTCAAGTTCCATATTTCCGATTTTTAACGTCATTGAATCAAAACTCCCTCTGCGTTTACGTACCGTCCGTCCGGCGCATAAGCGTTGGTTAACATGTCTCCGTCTGGTTTCTGGAAGTAATACCAGCTGCCCTGGGAGTTGACCCATCCGTATGCCATCGTTCCGTCCGTGTTCAGGAAATAATATTTTCCTTCTTTCAAGAGCCAGCCCGTCTGCATAGCTCCTTTGCTGTTTAAATAGTACCAGTTTCCATTGACATTCTGCCAGCCGGTCTGCATGATTCCATACATATCCAGCAGATATGTCTTTCCATCTACATAGCCCCACTGACTCGAGACCGGATTTCCGTCCGGCTTATATAAGGCCCATTTCCCATCAGCCCGCTGTCTCCAGCTGCCGCCGCGGTAGGTATTGTGGATGTAGATCGTGCTGTTTTCTGTTTTTGCGTACTGCTGTGCCGCCTCGTTTCCCGGGCCTTTCGAGTACACGTAATCTTTCTCGCTGTCGAGTCCGCCGCCCGGATTGGAACCGGACGCTCCGGGGCCGACATTGGAAGTCCAGCCGTTGTTGTAGGCCGGGTTGTTTTCCGGCTGCTCCTGATAATATATGATATCGTGATCCTCCATGCCCGGACCAACGTTGAAAGCATAGGCAGTCATCCCTGCTGTTCCGGAGTCTGTAAGACTCAAAAGTACGGCACCGGCAATTCCGGCCGCTGCCGCCATCATCGTTTTCCGCGCTTTCCTCTTATCCTCATTTCCTCCACAGATTCTCATTTTGTTTTGTATACTTTTCCAGCCTGTTCTTCTCATACCGCGTCCTCCGATACCGGTGTTATTCTCCCTCTTTCCCTAGCTCGTCCTCAAGCTTATCGCCGCGGAATACCACGCGGTAGAATAACTCCAGGGATTCTAAAAGTTCTTTCTTTTCTCTCTGGTACTGGCGGATCTTAAGGCCGCTGCCGATCTCATCGAAGAGATAATCCTGGTCCTCCGCCTCCACGCGGAACTCGAGGTTTCCTTCCGGGGTAAATTCAAGGAAGAGAATGCCGCCCACGTCCTCGGTGAAGAGAACGCACATGATCTGCAGTTCTTTTTTGATGTTTTCCGGGAGAAGTTTGAATTTCTCGTTGAAGTAATATTTCTGCTGGTATGAGTTTGCACCGCAGAGAATGATGTTTTCCTGTTTATTGTTGTTTTCTGCCATGATATATGTTTGCTCCGTTTCCTGTTATATCGTGTGATTTTTCTCTTTATTGATTCGTTATCTAAGTTCTAATGCATATTTAATTCTTTATTTTATATAACCTGTCCATGGTTTCAGCATTTTTGAAGTTTAACTGCTTTAGAAAAAATTACAGGTATTTTAAAATATCAGATATTGAATCGATATGATAATCCGCCTTACTCTGGTCGAATCCGAACCGGTCATCTTTAAGGCCTGCGATCGACATTCCGGCCCGGTATGCCGCCTCGATGCCCACGGTAGAATCCTCCACAACAAAGCACTCATCCTCACGGATTCCCAGAGTATCCGCTGTATAGTGATAGATCTCCGGATTCGGTTTGCTCTGTTTAAACTGCTTTCCACTGACGATGAGGTCAAATTCCGGGCGCATGCCCACCTCCTCCACGATCCTCGAGATCAGCTTCGGACCTGTGGAGGATACCAGTGCGACTGTATAGCCGCGGCGCTTTAATTCCTGCACTGTGGTCTTCATCTCCGGGCGGAAGATCTTCCGGTAATCGATCCGGCTGTAAATGTCTCTTTCGGCCCACTCCTTGATCAGTGTTTCCCAGGTCTCACCGTTATTCACGGCCCGTTCCATCACAGTCCAGCTATCCTGTCTGCTGCGGCCTACCATCTGGTTGATGTCTTCCATTGTCACCGCCGGGTTCTTTTCTTTTGCAAACTCCAGCAGGTATTTCATATATACAAATTCACTGTCTACCATGACACCGTCCATATCAAAAAGGACGGCGCGGATCGGGCGTGTGATCTTCATTTATTGTTCCTCTCCTGTTACATTCCACAAATCGGATTTTCCAATTCGAAAGCTCCGCATCAAACAATTCCGCCTGTGGTCCTGCTTTTTTCAAATGTCTGCCCTTTTCTCATTTCCGGAGCAATTTTTCAACCGTTTATCTCCAACACATGATTACCTGCAGAACCCGCCACCGGCAGTTCCCTGCAGATACATGGCACAGAAAAGAAAAAGGCGGCCTACGATCAAGCCGCCTATATTCTATCGTATTTCCCTCTATTTTGCAATAAGTCCGCGCATTTTCAGATAGTCGATCACGCACTCCACCATCTCATCGTAGGAAAGTTTTGTGGTATTGATCATCAGATCATAGTTTTCCAGATTCTCCCAACTCTTTCCGGTATAATAACGGTAGTAATCACGACGTTCCCGGTCGATCCGTTTGATATTCTTTAAGATATCTTCCTCCGGGAAATATCCCTTTTCACGGACCTTGTTGATCCTCTCCTCGATCTCTGCGTACACGAAGATCCGAACAAGATTTTCCGTCCCGTCGAGAACATAGTCGGCGCACCGGCCGATAATAATGCAGGATTCCTCCTGCGCCAGTTTCCGGATGACCGATGACTGAAACCGGAACAGGTTGTCAGATGAGATCAGGTCAGATCCCAGAGACGGGGTTCCGTTTTCCGGAATCAGAGAGTGGATGATCCGGTATAACAGCTTATTTCCGGCTTTTTCATCGGCAAGGTGGAAATAGCTCTCGCGGATCCCGCTCTCCTCGGAGGTCATCTTTAAGATCTCCTTATCGTAAACATGAAGTCCAAGGCGCTCGCCGAGACGTTTCGCCATCTCCGCTCCGCCGCTTCCATACTGTCTTCCGACCGTGATCACAAATTTCTTATTCTCCGCCATAAATGCCTCCTTCTTCCCCTCCCGCCTCTCGGCAGATGTACCTGGAAAAATCATGGGAATGCTTTTTATTCTATCTGTATTTTACCATATATAGTTTGAAATTTTAAGTCTTTTTTATAATATTTTCGCTGTTTTTCAGCTCCTTCGTAAGTTTCACAATTACAAAATACAGGTATATAACTCATGTCTTTACAAGCAATGTCGGATATCCCAGCTTTCGAAGTTCCTGCTCCTGCCGTACTGCATTTTCCATATTCCGGAATGCCCCGGCGCGGACATAATAAAGTCCGTCCTTAAACGTCATAAACGCAGGGAATCCCTGGGATTTCAGGTGCTCCACTTCCCTCTCCGCGTTGGCTCTTACCCGATAGATCCCGGTCTGAACCATATAAAAGCCCGGCATCTCCTCGCCTGCCGTCTGCTTTTCCAGCTCCGCAAATGTCTGCACGATCCCATCCGCGATGGCATCCGCGGTCCGGCTCATGTTCTCATCGAAGAAGTCATTGTCCTTCTCATTGTCGATAAATCCAACTTCCACAAGAACCGCCGGAAGTGCTGTATCCCTGAGGACCACAAGATTCGGCCGCTCACTGATTCCAAGGTCGTTCCAGCCCACCGCCGCAAGCTTTTTGTTGATATTCTCCGCAAATGTCTCCGCATCGCCACCTCTCCCAAAGATCAGGCTCAGAGTTCCGGAAGCAGCCCCCGGCACCGCCATGGCATTCCGATGGATCGACAAAAACAGATCCGCCGTGGAGCTGTTCCCGATCTGCGCCTTCTCATATGGACTGTTGTATACATCGCCGACTCTCGTGTACTCCACCCGGACCCCCCGGCGTTCCAGGGCATTTCCGATATCATAAGACAACGCCAGCGTATCGTCCTTCTCCCTTCTGTTCCCATATACCGCCCCCGGATCACTCCCGCCGTGACCCGGATCAATGATGACACTGTTCTGCTTTGCCAAAATTATTCTCCTTTTTCATAAATTTTATGATATGATACAATCATTGAGTCCAAAATCTGCGCTGTCCGGATATCCACAGCGATTTTTTGAATGAATGATCGGATACCTTATCATATTCCCGTATCATCAGACCTGCGCCATCCATGTCTTAAAACTTTCCCTGGCAATCACACGAAAGGATCTCTTTACACCATGTTAATCGTATTCAACCAGATGGTGAGTCTCTTTCTCTTAATGCTCACCGGCTATCTCGCCAACCGATCCGGCGTGATCGATAAGACTTTTGAGTCGAAGGTCTCCCGGTTTATCGTAAATATCTCCCTGCCCGCGACGATCTTAAACGCAGTCACGGGATCTGATATGGCCCATGACCAGGAGATGTTGCCGATCTTTGTGGCGGCGGTCTCCATCTTCCTGGTGGCCCATGTGATCTGCCACTTTATTCAGAAGACCATCCGCTGGAACCCGACATATGAACTCATGTTAAACTACAGCAACCTGGGATTCATGGGAATCCCGATCATCTCCACGATTTACGGTGGGGAGTATGTGCTGCATGTTTCGATTTTCATGATGACATTTAACCTGAGTCTTTTTAGTTACGGAGTGTATCTGCTGTCAAAAGATGACGCAAAAAATACTGCTGCGGCTGCTGTTTCTGAAGTGCAGGCTGCCGCTCCAGAAAACAGCGGTTCTCAGAAATCCACCGGGTTCAACGCCAAAAGGCTTCTCTCCCCCGGAATCCTCTCCGCATTCCTCGCCATCGGCATTTATCTTCTCGATATCCGCCTCCCGCAGCATGCGGTCAGCCTGTTTTCTACCATTGGTGTCACAACAACACCGCTTGCGATGATCGTCATCGGTTCCACTCTGGCCGGAGTGAAGTTTTCCACGGTGTTTACCGATAAGGAATTGTATCTCTTCTCCTTCCTGAAGCTCCTGGTTCTCCCGATGATCACCTTTTTCGTCCTGAGATTCTTTATCAAAGACCGTACATTATTGGAGATCTCCACGATCCTCTCCGGCTGCCCCATCGCTGGAAACGTGTCCATGCTCTGTATGGAATACAACCGGGATGTCACCCTGGTGTCGAAAGGGATCTGTATCTCCACTCTGCTGTCCATGATCTCGATCCCGATCGTGTCGGCGTTGGTTGCGATCTTATAAATATCTCTGCCGCAGGCCATCCAACAATTGGTTTGAAATGCCTGCGGCAGATTAAAAAACGCTGTTTTTGCAGCAAAAAGGACACCTGAACCAGAAATACCCTCGTATCTCTCGTTCAGATGTCCTTTTTATTTTTCCTATGTATCTTATTCCTGTACCTGCACGCCTCGTGGACCTACATGGGTGGCGAATACCACCTGGGTACTGGTCTTGCCGAACTTCTGGAGCTGGCCGAGGAAGCTATCGAGCTGCATTGTGCTCTCGAAGGCAACCTTCATGATCACGGAGTATTCTCCGGTAACGCTGCTGCACTCTAAGATGTTCGGGATTCCTTCCGCGTAGTGATAGAATTTCTGCTTGTCCTCCGGAAGCACGTTGAGGTTGATGAAGGCGAGGATGTGATATCCGAGCTTCATCGGATCGATCTGTGCCTGGTAGGATGTGATGATTCCATCTTTTTCCAGTTTTTCAATTCTTGCTGAAACCGCCGGGGAAGAAAGGAATGTCTTCTCCGCGATCATTTTCAAGGACGCTCTCGCGTTATGCTGCAGGATCTGCAGAATCTCCCTGTCAATATGATCCATAATTATCTCCTTTGTTCCGGTTTTCAAGTATATTTAGCTGTGTCACATGCCCGGAACTCCTTATCTATATACAGATAACCGTTCAGCCGCGCCGCATCCCTGCGGCAGACATCTGTGATATCCAGACCACCAAACGATTCCTGCGTTCATGTTTTATCTATGCTGCCCGACCGTATTTTCACGGATCCGGCACTGTTTTAAAGGCACCCGGCTACTGTCAGTCTAGTATTTCAGGTTACTGTACACGGGTAGGAATTTTCTGAACTGAAAATTCCGTACAATACAGTGGTGGTAGTGGATTTTGCCGATTCGGAATGCGAAGCATCGGCAAAATCAGTTACTGTTTGCGCAAAGCGTGAACAGTAACTATTTCAGATCTCCCCGTGGAACACTTCCGCCGCCGGACCTGTCATAAATACAGTGTCCTTTTCTCTGTCCCAACGGATCAGAAGGTCGCCGCCGAGCAGTGTCACGCGGACTTCATCGTCGGTAAGACCGTTTAAGATACAGGCAACCGCCGTCGCGCAGGCACCTGTTCCGCAGGCAAGAGTCTCTCCGGAACCGCGCTCCCAGACACGCATATTTACATGTCCGCGGTCCACGATCTCCACGAATTCCGTGTTGGTGCGGTCCGGGAATTTTTCGTGGACTTCAAAGGACGGGCCGATCTTTTCGATCTCCATATCCTTGATTCCATCCATAAATACCACCGCGTGGGGATTTCCCATGGACACGCCGGTAAAACGGTACTCTTTTCCATCCACAGTGATCGGCTCCCCGATCTCGGAGGTCTGCACCGGACGCCCCATATCCACCGTCACAAGCTCTACCTTGCCGTCTTTTAATTTCATAGACAGATGCTTGATTCCGGATGCAGTCTCCACGTCGATCTCCGTCTTATCCACGATTCCGTGGTCATAGGCGTATTTTCCGACACAGCGGATCCCATTTCCGCACATGGCACCCCGGGATCCATCCAGATTGTACATGTCCATCTGGCAGTCCGCAACCCTTGACGGCTTAATTAAAATCAATCCGTCCGATCCGATTCCGAAATGGCGGTCGCTGACCATCTTTGCCGTCCCGCAGGGATCTTCCACAGTCTCTTCAAAACAGTTTACATAAACATAATCATTTCCGATGCCCTGCATCTTCGTGAATTTCATATTTTCTCTCCTATATGCTCCATCCCCTGTGCGAGGATCGTCTGGATGTGACCGTCCGCAAGAGAGTAGAGAACGCTCTTTCCTTCCCTGCGGAACTTGACAAGACGCATCTGCTTCAGGATCCGAAGCTGGTGGGAGATCGCAGACTGTCCCATTCCGAGAAGACTTGCAATATCGCACACACATAACTCCGACTGGCTGAGTGCATACAGAATACGGATCCTTGTGGAATCGCCGAAGACCCGGAAGAATTCCGCAAGGTTCTGGAGCTCCTCGCCTTCCGGCATCACGTCCATCACCCGTTTTACCACCTTGTCGTGGACATGAATAAACTCACAGTGCGGGGCGATCTTTTCGTCCTCTCTGATACCCATGTTCCTGCTCCTTTACTGCTGCTGCCGCAGGTCATACGGACAGCAGCTCTTTCCACGCAGTTAGCGCACGAGAAGTTTGCTTACTTCGTACTGCTCCTCCGGGATGTCTTTCTTCATATTCAGTGCCTCCTGGATATCGAAATCCACGAACTTGCCGTCCTTGTAGGCTACGATACGGTTGCTCTTTCCTTCCGCCAGAAGCTCTGCAGCTCTCGCACCCATGATGGACGCGTAAACACGGTCCTTACAGGTCGGTGTACCGCCTCGCTGGATGTGGCCAATGATGGTGGCACGGGTCTCGATACCTGTCGCCGCCTCGATCCTTCTTGCCATGGAAGTGGAGTGTCCGATTCCTTCAGCGTTGATGATGATGTGATGCTTTTTGCCGCGCTTTCTGTTCTCAATGATCCGGTTGATCAGGTACTGCTCATTGCCGTCGTAGCGCTCCGGAAGGAGAATATCCTCCGCGCCGTTGGCAATACCGCACCAGAGAGCGATATATCCGGCATTTCTTCCCATAACCTCGATGATACTGCAGCGCTCGTGGGAGGTGGAAGTATCACGGACTTTATCGATGGCTTCCATCGCTGTGTTTACAGCGGTATCGAAACCGATCGTATAGTCGGTACAGGCGATATCAAGGTCAATGGTTCCCGGAAGACCGATCGTGTTGATTCCGAGAGCGGAAAGCTTTCCGGCACCGCGGAAGGAACCGTCTCCTCCGATCACAACGATACCATCGATACCATGTTTCTTACATACCTCAGCGCCACGCTTCTGGCCTTCCTCAGTTGTGAACTCCTCACAGCGGGCTGTGTAAAGGATCGTACCGCCGCGGTTGATCGTGTCCGCAACGCTGACGCTGTCCATATCTACGATTTCTTCCTGAAGGAGTCCGGCGTAGCCACGCATGATTCCCTTTACCTTCAGGCCTTTATTGATAGCGGTTCTTACAACCGCACGGATTGCCGCATTCATTCCAGGGGCATCTCCGCCGCTGGTCAATACTCCGATCGTTCTGACTTCTTTCTTTGACATATGGGTTTCCTCCATAAAAAAATTCTGTCAATCATTCGCCGTGCACGTCCTTATTTTAATGTAACTGCTCAGTTTTTTCGCAGTCACATACAAAAATCCATTCCGGATCGACTTCGCCGATGGGATTTTTGCCTTCCAGCCAATGTTCTCTTACGGTCAGCGCAGTGAATGCACAGACCTACCAAACAGTTACATTTTAATACACTTTGCCCTTCTTTTCAATGACCTTTTGCACAACTTTGACATTTTTTTCACCAAGGATCTTATACAGGCGGTTCAGAAGATCCGGCCCTGCGAGGACTGCCCAGTTTTCGGAAAGTCTGCGCATTTTCCGTTCTTCTTTTAAATACATAATGACCCGGTCTTTTCCGTCGGAATCCCGCAGTGCCGCCATGACATCGTCGATGTGGCTCGCGTAGAATGCCTGATTTTCGAACTGAAGCCAAAGCTCATTCGGGATATCGGTGAACGGGATCACTTCCTCGCAGATCAGCTTTCCTACCGGGTCATCACCGATGGACGCCCGGCCGCGGATAAACACCTTGTTTTCCTCGGTGAACGCCTGACGGTTCTTCTCGTAGATCTTCGGGAACACGAGAACTTCCACCGTGCCCACAAGATCCTCAACGTTGATGAATGCCATGAGCTGGTTCGTCTTTGTAGTCTTCACCTTTTTCGACGTGATCATTCCGCCGATGACCACATTGGAATTATCCTCCACAATGGTCTTTCCGACCTCATCCACAACGAAATCGGAAGTTCTCGCCGTCACATTTTTCTCCCAGAGTTCCCGGTATTCCTCCATCGGATGACCGCTGACATAGATGCCGATGGTCTCCTTCTCGAATGCCAGAAGTGTCTGCTTGTCATACTCGCCCACATCCGGGAACGTGATATGGAAGTTGTCCTTTTCCTCCTCCGGGGCGATGTCAAAGAAGCTCATCTGGCCTTCCATGACCGTCTTTTTCTCTTTTGACTTGCTCTCCAGAAGGTCACCGGAGACGATAAGCTTCTGCTTTCTCGTTCCCGGAAGTGTGTCCAGGGCACCAGATTTAATGAAGCTCTCCAGCGTTCTCTTATTGACTTCCTTGTTGGACATTCTGGACACAAAATCATCGAGGTTTTTGAAGAGACCGCCGCTCTCACGCTCGGAGATGATCACGTCCACCACGGCCCGGCCCACACTCTTGATGGCGGAAAGTCCGTAACGGATACCGTTTCCGGATACGGAGAAGCCGCTGTATCCCTCGTTGATATCCGGCGGCAGGATCGGGATTCCCATGTTCCGGCAGGCGAGAATGTACTCGGAGACCTTCGTGGTGTTGTCCATCACGGAGGTCATGAGCGCCGCCATGAATTCCTTTGGATAATAATATTTTAAAAACGCGGTCTGGTATGCAACCACCGCATAGGCCGCCGCATGGGACTTGTTGAAGGCGTACTTTGCGAAGTCCGTCATGTCATCGTAAATCTGGTTTGCCGTCTTCTCGTCGATCCCGTTGGCGATACAGCCCTTTACGCCCTCTTCCTCATTTCCGTAAACAAAGTTCTGGCGCTCCTTCGCCATGACCGCCGCCTTTTTCTTCGACATGGCACGGCGCACAAGGTCGCTTCGGCCGAGGGTATATCCGGCGAGATCTCGGACGATCTGCATGACCTGCTCCTGGTAGACGATACAGCCGTAGGTCGGCTTTAAGATCGGCTCCAGCTGCGGGCAGGTGTAGGTGATGGATTCCGGGTCATTCTTTCCCTTTAAATATTTCGGAATAAAGTCCATTGGACCCGGACGGTACAGGGAGATTCCGGCTATGATATCCTCCAGGGTAGTCGGCTTCAATTCCTTCATGAAGGTCTTGAAGCCGCCGCTTTCCAGCTGGAACACGCCCTCGTTCTTTCCTGTTCCGAGAGAATCCATGACCTTTTTATCATCATAATCGATGTGCTCGAGATCGAGCTTCACACCGCAGTTCTTTTCGATCATCTTCACCGCGTCCTGGATGACAGTGAGTGTGCGGAGTCCCAGGAAGTCCATCTTTAAAAGGCCCAGTTCTTCCAGCGTCGTCATCGTAAACTGGGTCACGATGGTGCCGTCGGCACCTCTCGATAACGGGACATACTCGTCAATGGAGGTCCTGGAGATCACGACGCCCGCCGCGTGCATGGAGGTGTGGCGCGGGAGTCCTTCCAGACGCTTTGACATGTCGATGAGCTTTCTTACCTGCTCATCTGAATCATATAGCGCCTTTAATTCCGGGTTTTTCCTGAGTGCCAGGTCCAACGTGATATTTAATTCCGCCGGGACCATCTTCGATACCTGGTCGCAGAGGCTGTAGGGCAGGTCCATGACGCGCCCCACATCGCGGATCACGCCGCGGGCCGCCAGGGTACCGAAGGTGACGATCTGGGCCACCTGGTCCTTCCCGTACTTTTCCACAACGTAGTCGATAACTTCCTGACGGCGCTCGTAGCAGAAATCCACGTCGATATCGGGCATGGATACTCGTTCCGGGTTCAGGAAACGCTCAAAGAGGAGCTGGTACCGGATCGGATCGATATCTGTGATTTTTAAGCAGTACGCCACGATACTTCCCGCCGCGGAACCCCGCCCCGGTCCCACAGCGATCCCATGGGATTTCGCGAAGTTGATGAAATCCCACACGATCAGGAAGTAGTCCACGTAGCCCATGCTCTTGATGGTTCCGAGTTCATAATCCAGGCGGGCGCGGAGCGTTCCGTCATCATTCGGATAGCGCATCGCGAAGCCCTCATCGCAGAGGTGGTTTAAATAGCCCCAGGAATCGTAGCCCTCCGGCACATCGAATCTCGGAAGTTTTGTGACACCAAACTCGATCTCCACGTTGCAGCGCTCCGCGATCTTATGGGTGTTCTCGATGGCTTCCGGGGCGTATGGGAAGAGTCTGCGCATCTCCTCCTCGGACTTCACATAGTACTGTCCGCCCTCGTAGCGCATACGGTTCTCGTCGGAGACCTTTTTCCCTGTCTGGATACAGAGCAGGATGTCGTGGGCCTCCCAGTCCTCGGCGTTGATGTAGTGGCAGTCATTTGTCGCCACAAGCGGGATATTTAATTCTTTTGAGAGGCGCATGATCCCCTGATTTACCTGGCGCTGCATCGGAATACCGTGGTCCTGGAGCTCCAGGAAATAGTTGCCATCACCGAAGATCTCCAGGTGGCGTTTTGCAGCCGCCTTCGCGTCCTCGTAGAGACCTTTTTCCAGATATCTCGGGACTTCACCGGCAAGGCAGGCGCTTAAGGCGATGATTCCCTCGTGGTACTCCCGCATGACCTCCTCATCGATCCTCGGTTTATAGTAGAAGCCGTCCACAAAGCCCTTGGAGACGATCTTCATCAGGTTCTGGTATCCTGTATTGTTTTCCGCGAGGAGGACCAGATGGTAGTAGCGGTCCTCGCCGTGGACAGTCTCACGGTCAAATCTTGAACCCGGGGAGACATACACCTCGCAGCCGATGATCGGTTTGATCCCCTCCGCACGGGCTGCACGGTAAAAATCGATCACGCCATACATGACACCGTGATCGGTGATCGCCATGCTGTCCATTCCCAGCGCTTTCGCCCGTGCTGCCAGTTCTGCGATTTTACTGGATCCGTCCAACAGACTGTACTCTGTATGGACATGCAAGTGTGTAAATGCCATCTGTCTCCTCCATATTTTATCCTCAGTCACAAAAGGACTGTCACCCCGAAAGGCGGCAGTCCCGTAATGTCACTATATACAGACATGCTTCTTAGTTGTTGCTTAAATATTTCTCAATATCGTTTACTGCTTTTTCTTCGTCCACTCCGTCCGCTGTCACAACCACCTGCTCGCCGACCGGAAGATCAAGTGTCATCATGCCCATAATGCTCTTAGCATTGATCTTTTTGTTGTCGCTCTGGACGTAAATTGTACTCTCATAGCTGCTTGCAAGCTGCACTAACATCGCAATCGGCCGAGCCTCCAGACCAGAAGCAAGTTCGATAGTCACCGTACGTTTTGTCATAATAATCCTCCTCAATTGCGCAAAGAATGGCGCTTACTAGTCTCCATTCACGTTTCGGTTCCCTGTTCCCGCAGTTTCTCCGCCATCTCGCCAAGCTTCCTCAAGCGATGGTTGACACCGGATTTTCCAACCGGCGGTTCCAGGTCTTCGCCCAGTTCCTTCAGTGTCGCTTCCGGTTTTAAGAGCCTTGCCCTTGCAATCTGTGCAAGACCATCCGGAAGGCTTTCAAAGCCTACCGTGTCACGGATAAACTCGATATCCTCGATCTGCTTCACAGCGGCTGACACTGTTTTGTTGATGTTTGCCGTCTCGCAGTTGACCTGGCGGTTGACATTTCCGCGCATCTCTTTCAGGATGCGGATGTTCTCCAGTTCCATCAGTGACAGATGGGCCTCCATCACATTCAGGATATCCACGATCTGGCTCCCTTCTTTAATATATACCACATAATAGCGTTTGCGGATGACAATTTTTGCATCAATGTCAAACGTTGCCATAATGGACTGGATCTGGCGGGCTTTCGCCTCTGTCGCGCAGACGATCTCAAAATGGTAAAACTTCTCCGGATCACTGATGGATCCGGATGCAAGAAAAGCGCCGCGCAGAAATGCCCTGCGGCAGCAGGGGTTCTGAACGACCACATTTCCCACAACGGAAAGATTCTCTCCAATCTCTCCGTCCTCCGTAAGAAGTTTTGTGGCTTTCAATACGCGGAGTGCATCTTCATGCTGTTTCACACAGACCGAATAGATCCTGTTTTTTCCCAGATGCGCGTTCCGCCGTATAGAAATATCAGTTTCTATATTAAATGTTTTTCTCAATAATGTAAAGCACTTTCTGGCAACTGTCACATTTTCCGTGTGGATCTTGATGCTGTAATGATCGTCCCCGGAAATCTGGATCCGTCCGCAAAGGCTTAAAATCGCCGCAATTTCGGCGATTTGGCAATGCCTTGCCGGACTCATATGCCTGGAAAGCTCTTCCTTGATCCTGGAAGAGAAAGACATGACTACTTTCCTCCATCCTTCCCCGCGTCCCTGTGTTCCAACCGGATCTCATACCGCCCGGACTCTGTCAGACGTTTAAATACTTCTCCCGCGATCGTCACCGAACGATGGCGTCCGCCGGTGCATCCGATCGCGATCACGAGCTGCGTTTTTCCTTCCTGCTCATACTTCGGGATCACGAATTCCAGAAGGTCATTCAGCTTCTTTAAGAACTCTTCCCCGGTACCGCCCTGCATCACATAGTCCTGCACTGCCTGTTCCGTCCCCGTGTGAAACCGAAGTTCCTCCACATAGTAGGGGTTCGGGAGGAAGCGCACGTCAAACACCAGGTCGGCATCCGCCGGGATCCCATACTTGAAACCGAAACTCACGACTGTGATGAACATGCTGCTGCGTCCATCCGCTTCGCTGTAGAGATTTTCCAGCTCATGGCGCAGTTCTTTTGTCAGAAGTCTGCTGGTGTCGATGACCTGGTCCGCCTCTTTTTTTAAGAAGGCGAGCTTCTCCCGCTCCAGCTCGATTCCCTTTTCCACGCGGCCGTTTCTTGAGAGCGGATGGCTGCGTCTCGTCTCCTTGAAGCGCTTGATAAGAACTTCATCGGAGGAATCCAGGAACAGGATC
>ERZ1106951.882-NODE-882-length-28755-cov-6.783972_pt1 | contig 28755 bp, 22 predicted proteins | sample MGYA00403676_ERZ1106951 | MGnify/ENA primary metagenome ERZ1106951 (study PRJEB35170, sample SAMEA104062398) | human gut metagenome | biome: human gut; feature: human-associated habitat; material: faeces | place: Denmark | collected 2012-04-23 ...
AGTATAGCATAATGCACGGAAATGTGCAATACAAAGTCGAACATATTTTCGTTTGGTTCTATGCCGGTTACGGTATTAATGTCACTGGAGTCAATAGCAGGGAGATTATTATATTATTTTCAATGTGCAGACATGCACACTCCTGTGCTTTCATCTCGGTAATTGAATTGCCGAGGATTCCCGCTTATTGTCCTAAAATAATCGGTGCTTCGTCTTCTGCCTCTGATCGCATAAAGACAGAAGAAGTCCTGCCATGATTTATTCACATTAGTTAGGTTTTTCTAACTAATATTAGAATAGCATAACTATTATGTGAAATCAAGGTGCACTTCTTCCTTGGATTGAGAAAGTTTTATCAATTTTCACCTATCACAAGGATCTGACACATTCTATTCTGTTTTCCACACCAGTTTATTCTGATCAGCGATTTCCTGCAATTGCTTTTTTAAGTTTTGTTCTTCTTTTGACTCGTCACCGTAATAATACAGTTCCCAGCACTTTTCCCCGGCATTTTTTTGCAGTTCCAGGCTCGGATAAGTACCTCTTTCCCCCAACCAGATACGCAGATTATCATAACGATTTTCGGAAAGATTGCATGCCCGCAAAATCTGATCTATACGTCCGGCTGTTTTTTCTGCATAATCTCCTTCTAACTCCATATGCAGCACAATTTCTGCACGTGGACTGATCTGACCGGCATCCAGTTCCTGCACTTGTGCATCCGGCAGAATCTCTGCCAGCTTATCTTGCATCCAAGCAGCGTCATCCTTTCTGAGAACATACGCCTCTTTTCTCTGAGAACTTACATCACTTAGCTTATTACCGATCCCATACTGCACGTCCGTCAGATCAAACGTATGCTTCAGTGTTCCGGTTTTCAACGCAAGATCAAGTATCGCAATCAACGGCTTCTGTTCCTCTGTCAGCCGCTCCCCTTCACCTGTTCTGCAGATTGAAAAGAAAAGTACATTTGTATCCTCTGTGCTTTCTTCCCCCTTTTTCGGATCGGAAGCCGGACGTTCTGCCAGATCATATTTTCCGGTGTTTGTATATAGGCTCAGATAAAGTGTCTGCGTTTTCAATATGGTTTCTGAAATCTTTTCCTTTTCACTTTGTACACACAATTCATATCCACTGCCGTTTTTCTGAACGGACAATCCGGATACTTCCTGCAAGGACTCGCCCCAGACATCTTCTATGCAGATCTTAAGATTTGAGGTAAGAACCTCAGATAAAAATGTTGACATTTCCTTCTGTTCCACCCGAATCAGAATTTTATTTTTATCTTCTCTTGAAATACCGACTGCATAAGGAATTTTCAGTTTTTCCAGACGTGTCGAAAGATTGATCAAAGTATGATAATAAACTCCTTTTGTCCTGTTCCATTCATTTTCTTCTTCATCCAGCCAGGTATGCGGTGTATACTCTAATGTTACGGATGGCTCCCGGATTTTCTCTGCGATCACCCAATTTTTTGATTTCAGATAACTTCTGACCATCCACTCTGCTTTCTGTTCTTCTATCCATTGAAAAGATTCCTGAAATGTTTCCAGTTCCGATTTCTTTTCCTGATAAGTTTTCCATGGAAGAACAATCCGGATTTTACCATCTTTTTCAGTAATATATTGTTTCTTTGTAAGCGATGAAATCTGTTGTTTTATATCCGATACTGCCTTCTCATAATCTGCCAGTGTCATATGTTCATCCGGCACAAGTAAAATCGTCTCTGTCTCAACGCCAAAGAAATACAGTTGTTCCCAGAAAACACGACAGATACCGATGATCAAAAACAGACACCCAAGACTGATCACCACGGTTTTTGTGATACGGCGACGCTTTTCTTCCGGATTCGGCTTATGCTTTTCAAGCCAGTCCTGCAGTGCTTCCTGCAATTCCTGAAGCGATTGATAACTCTTCTCCGAATCTGTTTCCATGCCCTTTTCCATAATCTGATGCAGCAATGCATCTCCTTTGGGATCGGCTTTTTCCAGCGGCCGTATTTCATCAAAGAGCAGACGCAGGATTCGCTTCGGCGGCACTTTCTGACTTCGGCATATATAAAAGATTTCGCAGATATCATAACAATAATCTCCGGAACCTTTTTGACGGCTTTCAAACGCTGGAAGAATCGAAAAATCTCCGTTTTTGCTGACAAAAACTTCCTGTAAAAGCAAATCTGCTATACCTGCTGTTTCCAGTTTCTGAAAACAGGACAACAGAATGAGCAGTTTTTCCACCAGCTGTTCCTGCGGCATCTTTTCTTTTTGCTTACAGTATATACCAAGTGATTCTCCTTTGGGTTCTTCCAGAATAATATAGAAAAAATCTGCTGTTTCCATCGTATCAATCACAGAGCACAGTGTTGAAAATCTGCTGAAATCTCCAAGTGCCTTTGCCCGCATCTTCAAAATGTCCCTGTCGTATATCCCCATATCGTATCGAAAAACCCGTACATCTCTCTGTGTATATTGATGAAATCCTGCAAAAATACTCTTTCCTTTTTCACTGAAAAGTGCCTCTTTCAAAACATAACGACCGTTCAGAATCGTTTCTTCCGAGTCACTGCCGGTCAACCAGGGTTTGGGTTCCCCATGAGACATAACTTTTCACCTCCCCGATATGATGTTTCTGTAAAAAAGATGGATTCGTCAGAACATTTTTCAGATTCTGCTGTTTTTCATCTTCAAAATCCGTCCGGAAATAGTTCAGACTGCACACTTTTTCTGAACCGTCCTGTTCTTTTGTAAAATAGGCTCTCTGCGTACTCTGCATAGGGTTCAGCCAAATACGAAGAGCACGATATTCTTCCGGCATTTCATAAAAAAGATCCAGAATCTGTCCGATCTCTTCTGCCGCTTCTTTTGAATAGCCTTTTTGAAGATCCATGCCAAGATTCACATTCAGGAGTTTACCATATCTGTCTGTCTCTGATACAAAGGTAACGCCCTCCCGGATTGCTTTTATCTTTTCCAGGTAAGGCTTTTCTTTTTCTGAATCCGGCTGATCCTTTTTATATTCTTCTTTTTCATCCGATGTAACCTTCTGCCCTTTCTGTGAATACTGTACCTCCAGATCAGAATCAACCGTATTAAAAAGATTCTCCAGAAACAGATCCCTATCTTTCTGTGCCGTCCGGATCACCAGATCGCCGCTTTTGTCCGGTACCATTCCAAATGCATAAGGAATGTCCAGCAGATCCAGACTGTCTTTTACATTTATCATCTCCTCTGCCAGATTTCCGGCCTCTTCTTCCGCACCGTTTTGTGTCTGCCAGGAAATCGTAACAGTATCATCTGAAAGTTCACTGACCCGCTGCTGATACTCTCCCCAGACAATGCTCTTCTCTTCCCATTCTGCCGGAATTTCTGCCTGAAAAGAAAATCCCTTTTCCAATTCCTCTGTATTCCAGATTGCCTGCCAGCCATTTTCGTACGTTTCTTCCGCCAAAGACTGATAAAGGGTTGTCCAGTCTCCATCCGGATCTGTATAAAGATATCCCAGACTCTCTCCCCCATACTCCAGATCCGGATTCAGCTCCATATATCTATTTTTCTTCTTATACTCTTTCTGAAGCTGCTCTTTGAGACGCTGCCCGGCCTCCTCGGTAAGTGTAATTTCCAGGTAGGCATCGTCCGTGGTTTCCAGTCCTTCGATATGCCCTGTTTTCTTTTCGATTTTCTTTATGTCACTGCGTTTCAGAGATGCTTTTTTCATAATATTTTGTGGCGTATCATCGTCCTGCCAGTTTGCCTTATCCATCGAAATCTGAAGATGATTTGGTGCCAGAATATATCGGTTCATCAGATTTTCTCTTTCTTCTTTTAAATTTTCTCCCGGAAAAACAGATAACGGAAGAATTAACTCCAAACTGTCTTTTTTCTTTTTCAGTAAATATTCACTTTCTCCGACCGTATCATCCAGACGTTTCTTAATGGTCTGAACGGACTGTTTATAAGATTTTATATCAATATTCTTCGGCGGTATCAAAAGAAACATTTCCGTCGGCTCTCCGTGAAATCGAAACCAAGACAAATGCCTCTGATAATATCACCAGCTGCCCGTACATAAAATCAAAAGTATCAGAATCACAACAACAGCAATCTGTACTTTCTTTTTATTTTTCTTTTCTTCTTTTTTCGGTGGAAAAATCAACTCAGAAAGATCTTCCTGCATTTTCTGAATGCTTTGATAACGATCTTTTGGATACAGGGCCAGTCCCTTTTTCAGAATTTTTTCGATTTTCTTCTGTCCGCTTCCATATACAATCCCAAGTGCCGATGGCATACTCAGACTGTCCTGCATGGATCGAAGAACTGCATTAATCGGACGCTGCCCGGTCATCCCTTCATAAACCACTGCACATAATGCATAGATATCCGTCCACGGTCCCTGAAGGCCATCTCTTGAATACTGTTCCAGCGGTGCATAACCGTTTTTCACTTCCACCGTATGTGTTTTCTGTATTATATAATCACGGGCAGAGCCAAAATCAATCAGCTCTGCCTGAAAAATCCCATTTTCATTTGTGGAAATGCGGATATTATCCGGACTGATATCACGATGAATGATGCCTCTTTTATGGATCTTATCCAGAGTTTTCATAAGCGGCCACAGCAGTTGAAATAACGTTTTTGCATCCATCTGTCCTTTTTCCCTGAAATACTGCTCCAGAGAAATTCCATCCAGATATTCCATCACAAGATAGGCCGTCTCATTTTCTTCAAAATAATCCAGCACATGTACCACACCTGATTCCGCTGAAAAGTCTTTTACCGTCCTCGCTTCTTTTAAAAAACGTTTTTTTGCTTCGGTAAAAAGTTCTTTTTCTTTCTCATTTTCAAAAACAACGTTTTCACCAAATATGGGATTTCGTGTAACACATCCACGGATAAACAATTCCTTCACTGCCACTTTGCGGCCGATTTTTTCATTTATCGCTTCATAAGTGATGCCAAAACCGCCAATGCCAAGTATTCCCCGAATCCGGTAACGGGCATCCAGAAGGGTTTCTTTTTTTAACGCATAACTTACCCACTCTACCATATCCGTACCTCACTAATGTATCAATTTTTTCAGTCTCTGTTCTTCATTTACCGATTCACGGTACATATGATAAAGATAGAAATTTTTTTCTTTTCGGGCACTCTCGGTGACACTCTCCATAAGATAATCCACCCGATCTTTTGCAGTCAGATAGTTAATCACAAAACAGTCAAAGTCATCACTGCTCCGAAGTTTTGCATAGCCACATTCCAGAAGGATCGCATCCAGCCTTTCTCTGTTCAGAAAAATCTCCTGATCTTTCTGTTGTTCTTTTCCGAAAAACAGAAGATAACAGATCAGTGTCGTACGGTCGAGATCCAGCGTACCCTTGATATAATTGCGTACCGATTTTTCACCGGAACGATTTTTCTGATAGCCACGCCCCCGAATACCTCCGTTTTGCTCTGTATCACTTCGTTCCAGTGCATATTCCTGATCCAGCAGACGTTCCCTTTTTTCTGCCTCTTCCATCTTCGTTGCAACTACTTCATCATCCGAATACGCATCCCAGCCGTCCTCATAGGCACGGATTGCCCGTGCCAATTCTTTTTTCTGTGCCGGACTCATCCCTTTTGTGTCATTTCCGTAATATTCAAACAAAATTTCCATCCAGTCCAGGGAAATATAACCAAAATAATAATAATTAAATGCATCATAAAGATTTCCGAACGATATTGCAGCCTCATCAAAAATCTGGTCCAGTTCTTTCTCGTCACGGCTCTTTTTCCGCATTTTAGAAGAAATCTTCAGCACATTCAGGTCAAGCAATGCCTGCTCTATACCAAATCCACTTCTTTTTGCCATCTTATAGGAATCGATTTTATCTTGTATGTAATAATATAAAAACTTACAATAATAATAGCGTGCCTTTTCCCTCATAGGCCGGAAACTCTCCCAGTTCTGATCAAGAAACTGCAAAAATTCTGCATCTGATCCGGTCTGTTTGATCTGTTGCTGAAGCTGCTTCGTCACTTTTTGTGTCTTAAACCTTCCATCTCTCTGATCAGAATTTTCCATCACATAGTTTTTTAATTGTGTATAGGTAACCGTCTGATCCCGAAACCATACATCCAGAAAACCTCTCTGTTCTTCCTTCTGTTCACACTGCTGTTCCAGAACTTTCCACTGATCATAAGAAATCCCACGCGAAAAGGCATAGATCAGACTCGCCTCGACCGGATTTCTGGCATACAGTTTTTCACATCCATTCTCTTCCAGACGTTTATCCAGTTCCGGCAGCGTCATTTGCGTGACAAAACCCATGGCAATCAGACGGTAACGCAGCGGAATCTGTTTCATCTTACCTGCATCAAATTCCATACAGGTTTCAAGAAGCTGTGCTGTATCTTTTTTACTGAAATTCTGCATCATCTTTTCAAACAGTGACGTCATGATTTATTTCCCTCTCATATGCATGGTATTCTTCTCTGATTTCGTCCCGTAATATCTCCGGTACGATACCATGATCCAATGACTTAAATATACCATAGTCCTGTGATAAAATCCAGTTCATATCAGATATCTTGCGGATAAGCTCATTCTCCCAATCCGGGCGGATGATAATGTTCGTTTTTAAACAGACCGGAAGACTCTCCTGATACTGACATTGTTTAGAAAGCTCAGCATTTCTTTTGCGGATATACCATAATTTCAGATTTTTCCGATATTCCGAATGTTGCCCACACATTTTCTGATACAGAAAAAGCTGCTCTCCTCCTGCTGCTGCCTGAATATAATAATCCGCTTTGCAAGTTTCTCCGTTCTCATCTGTCATCGAAATCTGAAAGGACAGTCCATCCATATCCGCTTTCTTTTCTAATTTCCCCGCTCCGGCACTTAACAGAACTTCTGCTGTCTTTGTAAGTAAGATCTGTTCACTCTGCTGATAGCGTTGTCCCGCCTGAGTAAAAAAATGTTCCAGCATTTCAATATCCGTATCTTTCATAATCCACCTCTTTCCTGCTGCTTTTTTCATACCTCAACACCGATTATTTAAATATTTTTCTGATTTTTTCAAATATGCTTTTTTTTGCAGGTTTTTTTTCTTCATTAATACTCAATTTTACACTTTCTTTTCGGATCTGTTCGATTGCTTCCATATCACTTTGTGATATCTGCATCGTCAGTGCATTCGGATTAATAAGCAGGTCATGGTTCGCTCCTTTTTTCTGTGCGACAGCACATAATTCATCATAGGTACATAAAGCCACTCTGACATTTTCTCCAAAAACAGCATGCAAGGATGCAAAATCCGTAAAGGCAGGGAGTCCTTTACTTTCCGATACATCTCCGGTTCCATTCAGAAAAAACAGATTGATCTCTTCCAGACGGACGTCAGAAGCATCCACCATCTGATAGTTCTCTCCTCCGTAAAACTCCGGTTCATCATATTCTTCCAAATTCTCCTTGATAAATTTCTCACCTTCTGATGTCATATGAAGTGCATAATCCGGTTCACCAAGCGGATAACTTTCATTATCATAAACAAACGGACATAAAAACAGCACTTTCTCAATCTCATAACAGAAAGCACTGAATAAAGTCTGTGCAAGTGCTTTCATGTTAGGATCACGATAACGCCTGTATTGTCTGTATCTTAAGAAATACATACGGAGCGAACTTCCATTATACTCAGACTCTTCGATTACCGGATCCGGCATATAATCATCAAGCTTGAACAGGCAGGCATGATTCGGAGTTCCCGCATTAAGATAAAATTTTGTTATGCCGAAAGCATGCCAGGTTTTGACTTGCTGATCAAATTCCTCTTTCTGAAATTCTTTTATTGCCAGGGTATCAATACCTGATTCCTTGTTTATAAGGTCTTCCGCATACTGCCTTCTGGTAAAAATGTCCGCACAACCGTCACAGGTTATCGCCGGCAAAAGATCTGTTGTTTCCTTATCATAAATCATATAAATATTTTTTGCAGAGTTTAAAAAATCAAGAGCTTGATTTTTCGGATCTATATATATATTCTGAAAATGTTTTTGATATGCATAATCATCCATAGTCTTGCAGAGCGGCCGAAGTTTCATCGGCTTTTTCTGTGCAGCATGTGTATCTTTCGAAAAAGATAAATAATATGCCTCTATCAACCTGTCCTCCGGGATGCGGTTGTACAAATTATCAATAACCTGATCTAATGCATTAATATCCCTGTCTTTCAGAGCAAATTCTTCCTTCGTCAATGCAAACAATGCACAGCTCGTATCTCCCGGTTCCCTGGAATCGTCCGTAAAATGGCTGTCAAACACCACCATCATCTCTATCATCTCAACCGCATAGATCTGAGGTCCTTCAAAATGAATCAGTTTGTAAAGCGGTCTATGGTTAAGCGGTGAATTATATTCTACTTTTCCATTCATTTCCTTTTTCCTCCTTATCTTTCGAACGCCAGCCCTGACAGGAAAATTTTATCAATTTTCACCTGTCACAAGGATCTGACACATTTTCATCGTCTCAAGTGCTGCCTGATGTGTCTGAGGTGTCACCCCGGCACAGCAGCTTGCATCTACCGTAATCTCCACAGACGGAAACGTTGCTTTCAGGATCAGGGCATTCGATACCACGCAGATATCTGTGCAAAGCCCGACCATCTCAATCTCCTGAAATGTTCTCTCATTCCAGTGCGTCCATCCAAAAGTCGGTTTATCAATGTATATACAGCCTTCCACTTCCAGTCCGTCTGCAATCTGCCATCCTTTTGTTCCTTCGATGCAGTGCACAACTGGAAGTTTCCTGCCCTCCGGTGTCTCCAGATAATCACTCTGGTGTGTATCTCTGGTAAAGATGATTTCATCTCCGCGGTCTTTGTATTCCCGGATCTTTTTCCTGACGCTTTGCACAATTGCCTGTGCTTCCTTCGTTCCCAGAGAACCGTCGATAAAATCATTCTGCATATCTACTACGATCAGTGTTTTCATTATAATCTGTCCTTTCTGATATATATGACCTGGTTATCTTTTATTTTGCAAATATTGTTCAATCTTTCCACTTTTTTAACAGTGATCTGATATCTTCGACTATGATATCCTTCCATGATTTTTTCTTTTTTTCTTCCGATGACTGTTTTATATCCGCAGCAGTTTTCAGCAATGATTCAATATACTGGTATCGTCCTCTTATCCAGTCTGCTCTGCTTTCTAACATTTCATAATCCTCATACCTGCAACGGTTTTTCATCATAGCAAGGCTCATAATCTGGCCCCCTGTTCTTCCCAGATACTTTTTAACATCTAGATCAAACGTTGCCGTTTTTTCTATCTGACACTTTAAAATATATTCATAATACCGAAACATAATCGAACAGTCATCAAACCATGCATTGTATTCCTGTGCCTGATCACAAAGCTCCGGTAAATTTTCTTCAGGATGCTTCCTGGCATAATCATAGATTCCATCCATAACTATATCCACAGAACCTCCCATTAGTTTAGCCAGCATTCTTACTTTCTCTTCTTCTCCCTCCTCTGCATTTAAAACGGATTCAACGGAGTTTTCCACTTTTTTAAGAGCAGCCTGATATCTCTGCTTTTCATCGTTTTCTATCCTTTTCTTTTCTTCTGATAACTGCTTTGTATCTACGGCGGTTTTCAGCAATGCTTCAATATCATGAAATCTTTCTTCTATCCAGGTTTTATGTTCTTCTACCATAGCTTTATATTTCGGATATTCTTCCTCCTCAGCTACATATTCTTTTGGTGTACAATACACGCGAAAAAACTTACCCTTTGTGAATTCCAGATATTTGCCAACATCTAAACAGAACGTTGCCGTTTTTTCTCTCTGACACTTTAAAATATATTCATAATAATGAAACATCTTTGTCATGTCCTCTATATGACCACATACACCGTGTCCAATAAATTCAGATTGTATTGTCCGGTCAAAAAGATCCGGTAAATTTTCTTCCGGATGCTTCCTGGCATAATCATAGATTCCATCCATAACTACATAAATATTGTGTTTTTCTCCTCCCAGGGGAACTGACATTTCCTTAAATCCATCGCCATATAATATACATGACATCATGATTTCTTTTAGTTCTTCTCCGCAATTTGCATTTACCGTTGATCTAATGGAGTCTTCCACTTTTTTAAGAGCAGCCTGGTATTGTTCCTTATCATAGTTTTCCATAATTTCCTTCTCCTTCCATAATTCAATTCTTTATATCGTACAAGCAGATCGTAAATAATTTGCGTAACCGTTCACAGCTACCCTTTTTGTATTTTATCATACATCTTTTGCAGATTTGTTCCAACTGCAAAAAAATTATATTGAAAAACAAACAGCAGATGCTTCCCTGCACCGCACCTGCTGCCTTTTCTCACACTACGCTTTGTTTCTGTTGTTTTCCTGTACGAATTCTCTTTGTTCTTTCAGCCATGCCTGATAAGAAAAACACGGCATAAGCTGCAATTTGAACAGATTTTTTTCATGTAACCTATCTATTTTTTCTTTTGTTGCCGGATCTTCGATTTTTCCTGTCCGGATATAGCGGTCCAGCACCTCATAGGTAAATCCGAGATGATCTTCATCTGTCTGACCGCAAAGTCCGTCGGACGGCACTTTATCTACCAGTTCCGCAGGAAGACCGGCCGCATAGCCCACCTGTTTTACTTCGGAAACGGTGAGCTGGGATAACGGGCTGAAATCACCGGCTCCATCGCCATATCTGGTGGCATATCCTACCCAGTCTTCGGAGAGATTGCAGGTATTTGCCACTCGCCCATTTACCGACTGAGATACGGCATATAAAACGGACATACGTATTCTTGCCGGCAGATTGACCGCTGTCTGCTCTGACCAGGTTCCGCCAAGTTTTGGTTCAATTTCTTTTTTTACCGCCTGAAGTGCTTCATGAATATTAATCTCACAATTTTCAATCCCCAGATATTCCACAAGAGCCTGTGCATCTTTTCCGTCTGCCTGTTCTCCGTCCGGCATCCGTACGCCAAACACACGCTCTTTGCCAAGTGCCTCCACGCACAAAGCGGCAACGATACTGGAATCTTTTCCTCCGGAAATGCCGATCACGGCCTTACATTCTTTTCCATTGTTTTCGAAAAATGCCCGAATCCATTCTACGATTGCATTTTTTACAGCGTTTGCATCAAAATCCTTCATCTATCTGTTTCCTCCTGTTTTGCAAGAAAATTAATCTTCTGTGATCTGATACATCCGGTTGCGGATATCCAGGAACGTATCTTCCCTTACCAGTTTTCCATCCCGGAACACCGTTGTCAGCAGACTGTCTTCGCTCATTTCCATGAGCTGATCCTGGCATTTCAGTTCGCCGTTTTCTTCATATACCAGGCAGCATCCGCGGTGTGATTTTTTCAGATGACTGGTATCCGTCTTTGGATCTTTGTAGATCATCAGTTTCTTTCCGTCGATGATTCCATAAGTCGCTTTCATGGCAATACCAAATGTATCTCTTGTGACAACAACAAGTCTGCCGTTTTCTACAATGGCGGTAAAACAGAAAGCACCTACACCATAGGCAATGTTGTTTGCCGCAAAGCCACGCTCTGCCAGTTCTTTCCAGATGGTTTCTACATTGGAAAGTGTGCATCCGTCCCCATAGATGATTCCGATATGCGGATCTAATACTTTATAACCTTTGGCATTTGTTATCCCGCCGAAAATCTCCCACAGACGCTCTACTGTTTTAACCGATATTTCTACAATATCTCCGCTGTCCGGACGCACCAGAAGTTTTCCGTTGTGGTGCATGATTTCTTCCCGGCACTGCGGAAGGATATGATCGATCATGTTCCAGTAATCATAAGTATCAGATACCATACTGAAAGAAGTGTCCGGATAAAGCTCTGTTAAAAGTTTTTTCACAAAGGTAATTTCATCGCCATCCATTGCATAATTGGCACCCATGACCGAATGTTCCGTTGATACAGCCCCAAGGCCGAGATGGTTCTTTTTGCAGTCTGCATGGTAATAACGGTCGATATAAGAAATCGCAGGAATAGTCGAAGTTTTGTTAAAAGACAAAAGCCAGGCAGCCGAACATCTCACCGCTTCCTCCATACAGGACATCCCACGCATGCCAAAATCAGCACATGCCATATCTCCCGGCAGCCCGTCGGTCGTTTTCTCATACCAGTGATCCGCAATCTTCCGGTACAGATAGCCGATGGTTGCATGACAGCATGGCTTCCAGAGCTCAACCTGAAGAATACATTCGATCCACTGCACCAGCCATGCAAACTTTTCCTGGGTATTGGTGATCTCTATGCACGGAACTCCCATCGGAACTAGTGTGCCTTCCGGCAATGCCCGGATCTCAAGCGGAAGATATCCAAGTTCATGAAGTTCTTCCAGCTTCTCGAGATCATAATTTTTTCTTCCAATCTGAATATCCATGGAAGCTGTATACAAATCCAGCATTTCTTCTTTTGACAGTTCAAAAAAGTTTTTCTGGAAATATTCCATCAGATATTCTCTGATAAATGCCTGCAGTCCAAAAAAGACCATTTTGTTCTGTTTTTCCAGCATGGATTTACGCGGAACCCAGTAAGACACCAGTTTGGTCAGTCCTTTCGGATACATCCTATCATGGCATTGCTTATAGGTATCACTCAGCAGTAACGCCATCGTATCATTCATGTTTTTCTACCTCCATTACGACAATTTTCTCATGTTTTCCTGTATACAGACTGTTTGTGGTAAATACGTTTTCGACCGTTCCATCTTCCAGTGCTTTTCGCAGAGTACCTTTTTCCCGGTCAAGGACAGAATTTTCTGTATGTGTCGCATAAGCATAAATTTTCTGGGCACCGGCTTTTTTCAGTTCCAGTGCACTGTAATACAGCGAGCCGCCATAGGCAATGATGTCATCAATCATAAGCACTTCTTTTCCGCCAAGATCGATCCCGTTCGTCTTGATCTCAAGACCTGTAATCCTGCCGCTTCTCCAGTCGCGTTTCTTTTCGCCGTAGCAGTATGGCAGCTCTGTAAACAGATCCCGATACCGTTTTGCTGCACCGGCATCCGGAAAATATAATACGATTCCTTCCGGCTGCTGCTTTATCACTTTCTGGATGTACGGTTTCGGATTTTCATTTACACAGTGATTTAACAGTGCAGCCGAAACATCACTGTGTGCATCCAGAACATACACTTTTGAAAAACCAAGTCCGTTCACAAAATCACAGAAATATTTCAGAGTAAATACTTCATCGCTGTTCTTTACCCGGTCCATCCTTGCATTTGGAATATATGGCATGTACAGTTCATAGTCGGCATGTGCAAAATGTGTTTCCAAATGTCTTTTCATTAACATCAGAAAAAACAATTCCTCATTTTTCTCATACAGCCACTCTATTTCAAAACACAGGGTTCCGTTTTTTTCATACTTTTCCAGATTTTCCACATCGAGTGCCATTCTCGGCGTTCCATCCGGAAACTTGTAAATCTCAACAATCTTTCCATTTAACTTCAGCATTTTTCATTCCCCCTTTCCCTTGTTTCTTATACCTTAACACAGGTCTTTTTCCATTTTGTTCCGGAAAGCAGACTTTTTGAAACAGATGTACTGCCCATAAACAGCAAAAAAGCATGAAATCCCTGAATTTTCACGGTGATTCCATGCTTTTTGTTTTATGTTTTCTCTTTCTTTTTACTTCTTAATCTTCACGCTCTTTGCCTGTCCTTTTCCTTTGAAAATACTCTTATAGACTTTGAGTTTCTTTTTCGGTACTTTGATGACTGCCTTTTTATCGATGCCCTTAAACACATTCTTTCCTATAGATTTTTTTGTGAGCTGTGTTGATGTGATCTTAATATTCTTCAGCTTTTTACAACCGGAAAAAGCATTCGCACCGACCCTGCTGACATTTTTTCCGATGATGACTTTTTTCAGCTTCACATGATTTTTAAATGCATTTTTGCTGATCTCCGTTACACGGAATGTGATTTTCCCATCCTCACTTTTGATGGTTGCCGGTACAGTAAACGTACTGTTTGTTTTCCTGTGCGGCTTTACCAGTGTTACGGTACATCCGGTTGCATCGGCTTTTGTCACTTTATAAAGTGCGTCCTTTGTTTTGACCGATGTTCCGGTTTTCGGAAATGTCTGTGATGTATCCGAAGGATTTGTTGTACTTCCATTTGCTGTGCTGCCCTGCGGCGGGATCACGATACTTTTGATTCCGCTAAACCATACCGTCTCCCCGGTTTCATCGAAACTGTTTTCCGGATCCGGTATCGGGATCAGCCGGCCATTGATCTTCAACTTCGTTATGTTTTTATCAAAATAATATCCTTCCCGATATCCTCTGGCTGACAGGCTCAGGCAAATTCCATAATAATAGGTCTCCAGTGCTTTGAATTTCGTAAGCGGCATACCCCAGCTTCCGTCAAAATCACCATACCTGCCATTCCAGTAGTCCGAGGAAGTCCATCCTTCTTTCAAACTGTTCCATCTTTCGTGATCAATACAGTACAGAGCATCTTCCGACACACTTCCGGTAAACCTCGGAGCATCACCCGCTTTAAAAGAAAAATCCACTCCATTTACTTCAATCACTTCGATCGGCTTCGGTGTTACTTTTTCTTCAGACCGGGCACTGTACAGGGCATCTGCAAAACAGGTTGTTCCGTTATTTCCCACAATAATGGTCCGACTGTCCATCTGTTTTCCATTTAATGTCAGCGACAGATCTTTTGAAAATTCATTCCCATCTACCGTTTTTAAAAAGACAGAATACATATACATTGCACCGGATTCGAAAGTGGTAAATTTTGGAGTTGCAGCAATATACTGGCTCTCATCAGAATACCAGAACGCTACTGGTTCCAGGTGTCCCTGTGCATTGGTTTCCAGCTTTTCCCAGCGTTCATAGGCTATTTCATACTTGGAAGCATCACTGTCACCTTTTTGGGCGGTTGCTTTTGGAGCATCACCGGCATAACAGGAAAGTGTGCTGTTCACAATATTCACATCCGAAATCTCCATTTTTTCCAGCACCCAGTCTGTCCGGATCTTGTAAGTCTGATAAAAATGTCTGGTGGTAACCATCTGTCCGTTTTCTTCGGTATTTTCATATTCAATGTTGATCGTATCCCCGTCAATCCCCCGTGTATCCGTGCCGGAAACGACCTGCATTCCTTCGCATACTTTCTGAACTTTCGCATCATAGGCTGCAATCTTCGCCTGGATCACATCCAGATCCTCATTTCCGTCCAGATAGTCGCAGGAATCTTCCACTTCCACGGTTTCTTCATAATCCAGCACTCCATAATCTTTCATATGACGGATCTTCAGGCTCGCCTTTGCATCAAAAGCCGTATGATATGTATATAGATCATCAGCATCTTTGCTTTCTTTTTCTGCTGCAAATGTCTTTCCCGGTAAAAACAGCAGCATCACTGCCAGCAGCAGCCAGAATATCCATTTTCGTTTCCAAGTTATATCCATGTGTCTCTCCTGTATTTTCCTCATAAAATTTCTCCTTTCCTGATCTGTCAGAACCTCTTTCTCCTCCCTTCTTTTCGCTCTGTCCAGATATAAACATCTTGTATAAAATCAACCTGTTCTCTCTTACTCTCAGTATAAAAGATTCTGCTTATTTGACAAGTAAGATTCCCGAAACGTCAATTGCCAAATCGGGAATTTTGATATTTTCATCTTTCCTTTTTTGCAAATCTCCGATACAATAAACACATAGCAACCGAACGCGAAATACGCTTCATTGATGTTTTGGCAAATTTGATGAAAAGAGGTGCTTCTATGCGTTTTTATGAACAGTTGAATCAATATATGAAAGCTGTGAACTGTACTGCCAAAGAACTCTGCACTGTTTCCGGAATTTCTGCCGCTGCACTCAGTCGTTATCGTTCCGGCGAACGTACTTTGGACATTCATTCTGAAACGTTTGAACAGCTTTGCTCTGCCCTTGAAACGCTCGCATTAAAAAGAGAAGGCACAAATCTCACAAAAACAGAGATCCGTCAGCAATTTCTCGCCTGTTCAGACATGAAGTCCACGGACAAAGAGCAACTGCGTCAGAATTTTAACACGCTGATTTCCGTACTGAATCTAAATATCACAAAACTGTGCCAGCACATCAGTTATGATACCTCAACGATTTTCCGCTTTCGAAACGGCAGCCGCTCTCCTGCAGATCCGGAAGGCTTTGTCCTGGCTGTTTCCGCCTATGTGGCACGTAAATACTGCCAGGGCGATGATCTTTATGTGCTGGCACAGCTTCTGGAATGTTCGGAAGAAGAACTAAACGATACTTCTGCCGTCTGCGAAAAAATCCGCCTGTGGCTTTTAAACACTCAGAACAGGAAAAAGGGCGAAGACAGTCTTTCCAAATTTTTATCCAAACTGGATGAATTTGATCTGAATGAATATATAAAAGTCATCCATTTCGATGAAATGAAAGTTCCGGGTGTTCCGTTTCAGTTTCCGACGGCAAAATATTACTATGGACTGGAAGAAATGATGGCAAGTGAACTTCATTTTTTAAAGGCAACCGTCCTTTCCAGATCAAAAAGACCAGTTATCATGTACAGTGATATGCCCATAACAGAAATGGCAAAAGACCCCGATTTTCCAAAGAAATGGATGTTTGGTATGGCTCTGCTCCTGAAAAAAGGTCTGCATCTGGATCAGATTCATCATCTTGACCGTTCTTTTGAAGAAATGATGCTCGGACTGGAAAGCTGGATTCCCATGTATATGACCGGACAGATTTCTCCTTATTATCTGAAATCCGATCCCGGCAATGTTTTTCATCATTTCCTGAAAGTATCCGGAGCTGCCGTACTTTCCGGTGAAGCAATTTCGGGTCATCACAGCGAAGGGCGTTATTATCTTTCCAAGACAAAAGAAGATATTGCTTATTATACAAAGCGTGCAGAAGCATTGCTGCTAAATGCTTCTCCTCTGATGGATATTTATCGAGAAGATCACGCCGGAAAACTGAATGCTTTTCTGCTTGCCGACACTTCCACACCAGGAAAACGCCGCAGCATTCTTTCTTCCCTGCCACTTTACACGCTGGATTCTGATTATCTGAAAGATTTTTTACAGAAACACAGACTTTCTGCAAAGGATCAGGCTTCCATTCTTGACTTTGCACAAAATCAGCGTGATATCACCGAAAAAATTCTGGAACATGATGTGATCGAAGACGAAATTCCACTCCTCACCGAAAAAGATTTTTATCTTCATGCACTTTCTCTTCCACTGTCCGGTATGTTTTTTCCAGATAACATACCAGTGAGCTATGAAGAATATCTGGAGCAGAAAAAACAGGCAGAAACTTTTGCCTGTTTACATCCGAATTATCATTTGACCACATCTTCCTCTAATCCTTTTCAAAATCTGCAGATCATTCTGCACGAAGGAAAATGGGCGATGATCTCCAAAGGGAATGCCCCGGCGATTCATTTTGTGATCCATCATCCGAAATTGCGAAATGCGATCGAATATTTCATACCACCGGTTGTGGAAGCTGAAAAATGAAATGTTAATGATAATTCCTGCAAAACAGTATAAAAGACAATATGATAAATATATCACTAAAGGAGGGATCCCAATGAGAAATAAAACACCGGTTTTCCACTCACATACTTTTTTGTTTTTCTTTTTCGCCGGACTCTTTTTATTCTTCAGCCTGCACCTTGGCTGCGGACAAAAAGTTTATGCATCTTCCTGGAAGGTCACGCAACATGGCTCTGATTCTGATTTTCAGCAGTCCATGTTTTATACGATCAAAGGAAGCAACGGCAAACTGATCGTAATTGACGGTGGATGGGATTATGATGCGAAAAGAGTACGCGATACCATAAAGAAACTGGGCGGAAAGGTAAATCTCTGGATTATCACACATCCGCATCCGGATCATGTCGGAGCTTTTAATCAGATTTTTGCCAATCCGGACGGCATACAGATTGATCAGGTTATTGCACCAAAGATCAACGCTTCCCGTTACAGACACTATCAATATCCATGGGATGAATATCAGGTATTTCAGAAGTTTTCACGTCTTGTAAGAAAAAATCCCAAAATCCGGTGGGCAAAAGCAGATGATACTTTTTCCTTCGCCGGTCTGGATTTTGAATTTTTTAATGGTTACAGCCGTAATCTGAAAGATACGACCAAAGATATCTGCAATGGTTCTTCTCTGGTTTTTAAAATTTCCGGTAAAAAAACAAGTATGCTTTTCACCGGAGATATTGTGAGCAGCATTGGCAAAAGACTTATCAAAACTTATCACAAACGTCTGAAGGCAACGTATCTTCAGGCTCCGCATCATGGAAACAACGACAAGAGAGAATCCTTTTTCAAATATATCCATGCAAAGGTCACTTTTATCGATGCTCCCTCTTTTCTTCGAAAACGAGATACTGTAAAAAGAAATATAAAGGTTTTAAAAGATCTGGGTGAAAAAGTCTATACGTATAACAGCCGAAAACGCAGCGTTACCATCCGCTAATCATCCGAAACCGCGAAATGCGATCGCACATTTTGCACCTCCGGTTGTGGAGTAAATTTTCTCTGCTTTAAAAAACTCGTGAAATATTGAAATTTGAACGCAGAGAAGCGGATTGTGAATGTCCGCTTTCCAAATGTGCAAAAGGAACAATGCCCAGGAAGACACTTTTATGTGTCCTTCAGGGCATTGTTCCTTTGCACATTTAAAATTTTCCTGTTATTTCTATTTCCTGAACGCCAGAATCTCTTCTGCATTCTTGATCCGCTCTGCACTTGGCGGATTGATCCCTTCAAGCTGATATGGAATCCCTAAATTTTCCCATTTGAACACGCCCAGAGTATGGTATGGCAGTACTTCCACACGCTCCACATTTTTCAGCGTGTGAATAAAATCTGCCAGCCGGTGCAAGTAATCATCACGGTCGCTCCGCTCCGGAACCAGTACATGACGGATCCATACCGGTTTTCCCATATCCGATAACTTTTCTGCCATAGCCAGAATATTTTTGTTGGTCTGACCGGTCAGTTTAATATGCTCCTGTTCATCAATATGCTTGATATCCAGAAGAATCAGATCGGTGTATTTCATCAGTTCCAGCCATTTTGAATAGAATGGCTCTTTTTCCGTGTAAGGATTGCCGCTCGTATCCAGCGTTGTGTGGATCCCCATCTCTTTTGCCTTGCGAAACAGTTCGATCAGAAAATCAATCTGAAGCAGTGGTTCTCCTCCACTGACAGTAATACCGCCCTTATTTCCCCAATAAGTGCGGTATTTTACTGCCTGTTTCAGAAGGGCATCAGCTGTGTAGCTTTTGCCGGCTGTCATATTCCAGGTATCCGGATTATGACAGAACTGGCATCGCATCGCACAGCCGCTTAAGAAGATCACATAACGCACACCCGGACCGTCAACCGATCCAAAGCTTTCCAGCGAATGGACATATCCTGTTTTTGCCCCGTTTTCCATATTACATTCTGTCGTGGCAGGTTCTTGCGATAACGTCAAGCTGCTGTTCTCTTGTCAGGTCGATAAATTTAACAGCATATCCTGATACACGGATTGTGAAGTTTGCGTATTCTTCTTTTTCCGGATGCTCCATAGCATCGATCAGTTTTTCTTTTCCGAATACGTTTACGTTCAGGTGATGTGCACCCTGTTTGAAGTAACCATCCAGTACATGAACCAGATTTTCGGTACGCTCTGCATCATCGTGTCCCAGAGCACCCGGGTTGATGGTCTGTGTATTGGAGATACCATCCAGTGCATCTTCGTACGGAAGTTTTGCAACAGAGTTCAAAGATGCCAGCAGACCGTTCTGTTCTGCTCCGTAAGATGGGTTTGCTCCAGGTGCCAGAGGCTCGCCTGCTTTTCTTCCATCTGGCAGAGAACCGGTTGCTTTACCGTATACTACGTTTGATGTGATTGTCAGGATAGAAGTTGTCGGCTCAGAATCACGGTAGGTATGGCAGTATTTCAGTTTATCCATGAATGTACGCAGCAGCCATACAGCGATCTCGTCAGCTCTGTCATCGTCATTACCGTATCTTGGGAAGTCTCCTTCGATCTCATAATCGGTAACGATTCCGCTTTCATCACGAACCGTTTTTACTTTTGCATACTTGATTGCGGACAGAGAGTCTACTACATGTGAGAATCCTGCGATACCGGTAGCAAATGTACGTCTTACGTCTGTATCGATCAGAGCCATCTCTGCTGCTTCATAGTAGTATTTATCATGCATGTAATGGATCATGTTCAGAGTTCCTACATACAGATGTGCCAGCCAGTCAAGCATGGTGTCATATTTATCCATAACTTCATCATAATCCAGATATTCGGATGTGATCGCCTGATATTTCGGTGCTACCTGATCTCTTGTCTTCTCATCTACACCGCCGTTAATCGCATACAGCAGACATTTTGCCAGGTTTGCTCTTGCTCCGAAGAACTGGATCTCTTTACCTGTCTCAGTAGCAGATACACAGCAGCAGATAGAATAGTCATCGCCCCATACCGGACGCATAACATCATCGTTCTCATACTGGATAGAGCTTGTTGTAACAGAGATATGTGCTGCATATTTTTTGAATGTCTCAGGCAGACGTTCGGAATACAGAACGGTCAGGTTCGGTTCCGGTGAAGGTCCCATGTTTTCCAGTGTATGCAGGAAACGGTAATCATTCTTTGTTACCATAGAACGTCCGTCCATACCCATACCTGCTACTTCCAGAGTTGCCCATACCGGGTCACCGGAGAACAGCTGGTTGTAAGAAGCGATTCTTGCGAATTTTACCATACGGAATTTCATAACCATATGGTCGATCAGTTCCTGAGCTTCTTTTTCAGTCAGGATGCCTGCTGCAATATCTTTCTCAATATAAATATCAAGGAAAGTAGAAATACGTCCGACACTCATAGCTGCACCGTTCTGTGTCTTGATGGCAGCCAGATATCCGAAGTACAGCCACTGAACTGCTTCTTTTGCATTCTTAGCCGGCTCGGAAATATCATATCCATAGGACTGTGCCATTTCTTTCATTTCCTGCAGTGCACGAACCTGGTCTGCGATCTCTTCACGCAGCTGGAAGTCACCACGACGCATACCCTGACGGTTTGTAGCAGTAAAATCTGCTTTCTTTTTCTCAATCAGGTAATCGATACCGTACAGAGCCACACGACGGTAGTCACCTACGATACGTCCGCGTCCGTAAGTATCCGGGAGACCAGTCAGGATCTTGTTATGACGTGCTTTTAACATTTCCGGTGTATAGATATCAAATACACCCTGGTTATGTGTTTTATGGTATTTGGTAAAGATCTCATGAAGCTGTGGATTTGGTTTATATCCATACATTTCACAGGATTTCTCAGCCATCTTGATTCCGCCGTATGGCATAAATGCACGTTTCAGCGGCTTGTCTGTCTGCAGACCGACAACCTGCTCCATATCTTTCATGCTGTCATCAATATAAGCAGCTCCATATGCAGTGATGCCTGTTACAACATCAGTCTCCATATCAAGGACACCGCCCTTTGCTCTCTCTTCTTTCTGAAGTTCAGATACTTTTCCCCACAGACGATTTGTTGCCTCTGTAGGTCCCTCCAGGAAAGAATCATCTCCGTCATATGGTGTGTAGTTGTTCTGAATAAAATCGCGGACGTCTACGCCTTCTTTCCAGAGTCTTCCAGCGAAACCATCCCACTGTTTAAAATCCTTCATGTTTTCTATCTTCCTTTCTCTGTGATTTTGTGTTTCTATGTTTTGTCGCTTTCATCTTAACATAGCACAAGATGTAGTGCAAGTATTTTGTTAAATACATAACAAACGTTGCCGTTCTTTTTTCTGTACAATTTTCCTTTGAGAAACCATTCTGAAAAATATAACAGAAGCATTTTCTTTCAGACATAAAAAACTGCCTCTCGTTTTCACGATAACGCAGTTTCTTTTTTCTTTTATTCTGCTGCCGTCTCACCGGCTGCTTCGGTTACTGTACTTTCAGCAGAAGTCTCTGCTGCAGTTTCTTCTGTCGTTTTTTCTGTTGTCTCTGTGGACGCTTCACTTGAAGTTTCTGTCTCAGCATTTAAACCGTTCATGTAATGATCCAGTGCATCTGTTTTCATTTCATATGTATGAGACGCATCTTTCTGAACATTCTGGTATACCGAGAAACCAATCCAGCCAACAAGAGCAACCAGCACGATAATGCCCACTATTTTCCAGAGCAGTAACTCTCTTTTTTCTTTTTTCTGAAGCTTTTCGCGTTTCTGCTTTTCTTCTTTGTAGCGATCCACTTTTGCCTGACTCATGTCTTTCACTCCTTATATATAGTTTCTTAATAGTATGATGTGGGTGTCAAAAGTCCCCAACTATGATGCCTACGGATTGTTCCGTGCGTTGCACTCCCACAATCCTTTCTAGCATCATAGTATACACTATTTTAAAAACTTATGCAACTACGATAATTCCACCATCGTTTGCATACATGGTGCTGACACCTGCGGTATTGACCAGGATCACATCTTTAAACGGTAGCCTCTTTATGATCTCCTCTTTTACCATCTCTGCCCTCTGCGGACAATTACAGTGAGCGATCCCAACCATACGCTCCTGTGGATCGGATGATTTTTTCTCCTCGATTGAATTGACCATTTTTACAAGAGCTTTCTTCATGCCTCTTGCCTGATCCAGCTGAATAATCGTGCCTTCGTCTGTTGATCCCATGACCGGTTTGATCTTCAGTGCAGTCGCTACCAGAGCCTTTACGGTACCGAGACGGCCGTTTTTACGAAGGGTGTCCAGATTTTCCAGGACAAACCAGGTATCCTGTGAGAGAATATAAGCCTCTGTCTGTTCTACAACTTCTTCAAAAGAAAGTCCCTTCTCTTCCAGCTCCTGGATTTTCAGTCCGATCAGCGTCTCACCAACAGATGCCGAGCAGGAATTGAATACATAAACTTTTGCATCCGGATGATCCTCCAGATAGAGATTTTTGCCAAGAACTGCACTGTTGTAAGATCCACTCAGTTTTTCTGAAAGCGTCACTGCATAAACATGATCTGCATCACAGTCGTAGGCATCACGATATATTTCCGGCGATGGGCAGGAAGATTTCGGACAGTTTGGGCACTCCGCTACTTTTTTTAAAAACTCTGCCTGGTTGAAATGTTCCTCATCATCCTGTACAATATACTCATCCACCTGCAGTGTCAGCGGTGCAGATACAAAATTGCCGCTCTTTTTCATCTCATCTGTCAGCTCCCCGCAGCTGTCGATCACTACTCTGAAACTCATCTATAAATCCTCCATATTAAATTCCGCTTATTCAAATCTATACAGAAATGTGCATCGCCGCAGTATGAAAATAAAAGTGGTGCGATGTTCACAAGCCAGACCTTCTGTAGATTTTCACAGAATTTTTATCTTCTATTGATATGGTATGAATGTCAAAATTCAAGTCGAACGCACGTGAGACTTGGTGCGTGATTCTGGTCAGCGAAAGCTGACATATTCTTCTCAGAATCACTGCACATTCTCGCGGAGCGTTTATCTCAGTCGGAGATTGTACTCCCACTGAGAAAGACTTGTTATTACTCACCACTTGCAGAAGTGGGAGTCTTCTCGACTGAGATAAATCTTAACACTCACATCATGTTATCTGGTTTTTAATACTACATTCTACTATAACACATATCACATATTTTGCAATGCTTTTCTTCTTTTCTTTTTCGGTTTTTTCCGCTATACTGAAAAATACACGGACCATATCACCAAAATCCTGTATATGTCCGCTTTCTGAGAGGAGGTACTTATGATTTCTATTCCTATAACTGAAGTAAAATTGTTTATGAACCATCTGCTCTGCCGCAGTACCTTTGATGCATTCTGCGTTCCGGAGCTTTCTCTTTCTACATTTGCCTCTTTCCATATGGATGGCCATATTCTGAAAGATTATTATACGAAAGAAGAATATGAGACACTCTATAAAGACCGCACACCGATCGCCCGCTGGAAACAGCTGCGTCCCGTCTGCTTTGAACTGATCCGCGGCAACCACACACCGCTTTCTTTCTCGATCGTCCTGCAGCTCTCTTCCCGTGCAGTCGAATCATTTCTGTCCGAAACAGATACTTCTTTCACAGTCTCCGACATCAACGGCCTGTTTTTAAATCTGCGTTATAAAGATAGTCGGCTGAATGCTGTAACCGGAACATCTCTTAACATTTTCTCAATGGATAAGTCCCTGGAACATGCCTGGGATCAGAAAATCCAGAAGTTTATACTTTCTTTAGAAAATTAATACTTTTTTGTTAGCACTCGTTGCGTTTGAGTGCTGATTTTCTCTTGACATTTCCATAGAACGGTACTAAACTATCTTGCATAGGGCAGTCATAAGAAAACTTGGCTGCTGCAAGATTATTGGAAAGGTGTGAACGATTATGAGTAATACAAATAGAACAGGTAACTTATCCATCGACAGTGACAATATATTTCCTATTATAAAGAAATGGTTATATTCTGACCACGATATTTTCATCCGTGAACTGGTATCCAACGGATGTGATGCCATCACCAAACTGAAAAAACTGGAAATCATGGGTGAATATACTTTTCCGGAAGATTACAAAGCTTCTATTCAGGTTATCGTAAATCCGGAAGAAAAAACTATGAAATTCATTGATACCGGTCTTGGTATGACAGCAGACGAAGTCGAAGAATACATCACAAAGATCGCTTTCTCCGGTGCGACTGCTTTTCTTGAGAAATACAAAGACAAGACAAATGCAGATGAAATGATCGGTCATTTCGGTCTTGGTTTTTATTCCGCATTCATGGTAGCAGATGAAGTACATATCGATACACTCTCCTACCGTGACGGTGCAACAGCTGTTCACTGGGAATGTGACGGCGGCACACAGTACACGATCGGTGACGGCAGCAAAACAACCGTAGGTACAGAGATCACTCTTTATTTAAATGAAGAAAGTGTTGAATTTGCAAACGAATACCGCACAAGAGAAGTTCTGGACAAATACTGCTCTTTCATGCCGGTTGAGATCTTCCTCTCCAAAGCAAACGCAGAACCGGAATACGAAACCATTGAAGAGAGCGAACTGCGTGACGACGATGTTGTGATCGAACACATCCACGAAGATGCCAAAACAGAAGAGAAAGAAAATGAGAACGGTGAAAAAGAAATCGTTGAAGTTTCTCCTGCAAAAGAAATGGTTAAAATCCAGAAGCGTCCGGTTGCTTTAAATGATATCCACCCACTGTGGACAAAACATCCGAATGAATGCAGCGAAGACGAATACAAAGATTTCTACCGCAAAGTATTTATGGATTACAAGGAACCTCTGTTCTGGATCCATCTGAACATGGACTATCCGTTCAATCTGAAAGGTATCCTCTACTTCCCTAAGATCAACACAGAATATGACTCTGTAGAAGGTACGATCAAACTTTACAACAATCAGGTCTTTATCGCCGATAATATCAAAGAAGTGATTCCGGAGTTCCTGATGCTCTTAAAAGGTGTGATCGATTGTCCGGATCTGCCTTTGAACGTTTCCAGAAGTGCATTGCAGAACGACGGTACTGTAAAGAAAATTTCTGAATATATCAGCAAGAAAGTTGCAGACAAACTGACCGGCATGTGCAAGACCGACCGTGAAAATTATGAGAAATACTGGGATGATATCAGCCCGTTCATCAAATACGGCTGCATCAAAGATGACAAATTCTATGACCGTATCAAAGACTGTCTGCTGTTCAAGAACCTCGACGGCAAATATCTGACTCTTCAGGATTTTGTTGCAGAAAACAAAAAAGAAGATACTGCGGAAGCTGTAAAAGAAACAGAAAGCACAGAAAATGCAGAAGAAAAGCAAAAAGAAAAAACTGTACTTTTCTATGTCACAGATGAAGTACAGCAGAGCCAGTACATCAATCTGTTCAAAGAACAGGGCATTGATGCTGTGATCCTGAAACATAATATCGACTCTGCTTTCATCACACATCTGGAGCGTCAGGATGACACCATCAAATTCGAGCGTATCGATGCAGATGTCAATGCAGATATGAAAGAAGAAGTTTCCGAAGAAGATCTGAAAGAAGAAAAAGAAACTCTGACGGATGTATTCCACAAAGCACTGAACAATGATAAGCTGGAAGTCAAAGTAGAAAAACTGAAAAATGCTTCTGTTTCTTCGATAATTGTTCTGTCTGAGGAAACACGCCGTATGCAGGATATGATGAAGATGTATAATATGTACGGTATGGATCCGAACATGTTCGGCGGTTCTGCTACTTTAGTTCTGAATGCAAACAATGAACTGGTTCAGTATATCTTCAATCACAAAGATTCTGAACATGTACCGATGATGTGTGAACAGCTCTATGACCTGGCAATGCTGAGCCATAAACCACTTGCACCGGAAGAAATGACCAAATTCATCACCCGCAGCAATAAGATCATGATGCTGCTGGCAAAATAAAACAGATGAGCAGACAATCCCCTTCCCTGACCGGGAGTTCTTTAAAAAAGATTGCAATGATTACCATGCTCATTGACCACATAGGTGCCTGCGTTTTCGAACGCGGGCTCCTTTTGGTAGATGAAATACGAAATGATGCGGCTCTTTTTGAAATGCTTCGGAACACAGACCGTATCCTCCGTCTGATCGGCCGTGTCTCCTTTCCGATCTTCTGCTTTTTGTTAGTAGAAGGATTTCTGCACACGCACGACCGAAAAAAATATGCACTTCGCCTCTTTCTGTTTGCACTGGTCTCGGAAATCCCTTTTGATCTTGCGATCATGGGACGTCTCTTTGATCCGGTACACCAAAACGTCTTTTTCACCCTGCTGATCGGACTGCTTGCTATGATGCTGTGCGATTACTTCCGAATGCAAGCACAGCCTGTGGCACAGGTGCTTGTTTTAATCCTGGCAATGGTGCTTGCATGGGCTCTGCATACAGATTATGGCTATCGCGGTGTTCTGCTGATCGAACTGCTCTATATTTTCCGCTATGACCGGATGAAGCAGGTCGTAGCCGGAGCTGTTGCCTTTAGCTGGGAGACGACTGCACCGCTTGCTTTTATTCCTGTCTGGTTCTATAACGGAAAACGCGGGAAATCCGGCAAATGGTTCTTCTACTGGTTTTATCCGGTGCATCTGCTGATTCTGTGGGGAGTTAAAACATTCTTGTTGCCAATTCTTATTTCAGTATAAAGCATTGATTTGGGGAGACATTTTCTGATATAAATAGAGCTTTCATGAAAGTCTATAAATTTGTGCATGTGCAAATGAACGAATTCCCCGAAGGGAACGTAAAACAGCATAGCCATGATGAATTCGAAAACAAATCGTACTGACGATAGCAAGGCTTCCGTCGTGAGGTTTGCGATGTTGCTGCCCCCGAGCCGCTGTTTGAGCCTCGAAGAGGCGATAGGCGAAAGGCGGCTAACACACGAGCGAACCGAACAGGAAACGAAGCGTGTCAGGAGATTGTTTTTGAATCATCATGGCGTCCTATTTTACAAAATCATTTTATGACGTTTATTTGCACATGCTCTGCTGTTTTTCGCAGACAGCACCTTATAAAACTTCCATCATTTCTTTACACTCGCCAGGAAATCTCCGTCTGAATTTCTCAGGCAAGAACTACAAGATATTTTCCACCCGGAAGTGCAAACACTTCGGATGCCTGCAAAATCTCGTCTTTGGAAAGCTGTGCCGCATCCATTCCGCTCTCATCCAGATAGTCACGTACATCTTCGATACTGTCAAGTACGACCGCCAGATTATCCTCAAGGAACTCTTCTGCCTCCTGCGGTGTCTCTGCCACTTTTTCATCAAACAGTTGCAGCTGTTTGTTTAAAAACGTCTCAATACATTCTTTGCTGAAATTTGCCATGATCAAATCCTGCCACTCAAAATGTGATTAAATATACTCACACCGAGATAATGTAGACCCTCACGAGTTCTACTTACTGCTTTATCGTGTATGCTTTGGATTGACCGAAATCATATCTACTCACAAGTTCTTGTACACTCCACAGTCGTAAATTCCCGAAATAGCCTTCGGTACATACCTACGTTCGCGTTTATTTATGCAACTTCGTAAGTCATAGCATCTCTCAAATTAAGTGCAGCATTGAAATCTCTGTCTTCGATATAACCACAAGCACATTTGAAAATTCTATCTGAAAGTTTTAAATCTTTCCTGATATTTTTGCAGCAATGGCAGGTTTTAGAAGATGGATACCATCTGTTTGCCACACGAAGTTCAATTCCATTTTCGTTGCATTTAGCTTGAAGTTTTATTCTAAACTCATAAAACTTCTGTGACGCAACTGCTTTTGAAAGATGTCTGTTTTTCATCATGCCTTTTACATTTAAATCTTCAATCGTAATGTAGGATGGTTTGGTTTTCACTATCTCTGCGATTGTTTTGTTAATGTAGTCGGTGCGGATATGATCTATCCTATGATGAAGTTTCTGTACCTTGAACTTTTGTTTTTGTATATTCGCTCTTTGAGTGGACTCTCCTTTCTGTAAATTTTCATATTTTCGAGAAAGACTTCTCTGTTCTCGAATAAGTTGTTTTTCAAGTTTCTTTAATTTTGCTGATTTGTTAATATTCTTATAAGTTTTACCATTAGAAACAGTGGCAAAATCCTTTAATCCAAGATCAATGCCAATTCCTTCATTGGAATTATCAGCTGTCTTGTTATCCGGCA
>ERZ1106951.885-NODE-885-length-28676-cov-17.671989_pt1 | contig 28676 bp, 36 predicted proteins | sample MGYA00403676_ERZ1106951 | MGnify/ENA primary metagenome ERZ1106951 (study PRJEB35170, sample SAMEA104062398) | human gut metagenome | biome: human gut; feature: human-associated habitat; material: faeces | place: Denmark | collected 2012-04-23 ...
ATCCGATCATTCCGTTTATCCTTCTTTTTACCTTCTTGTATAAGGCGATAAAGGAACAATGAGAATCAAAAAAGAATGTTCACTTCTGTTGAAAGTGAATGTTCTTTTGATTTTCAACAAGTTACCATTCAAAGAAGAATAGAGGACACAAAAAACAATCACTTTTATTTGTAATCAATTAAAACTGAATATTATGAGTTTGAAATACAGCACAACAACAGCGGATTATCTGAGATGGGATGAAATGTCAAATCTGGTCAGAAGATTAAGCAGGGACGGAGATTATAAAATGTCCTTGCTGATTGCGATAGGTTGTTTCTGGGGATTGCGTATCTCTGATATATTGTCATTACGTTGGAAAGATATTCTGAATGTGGATGAGTTTACCTTGCAGGAAAAGAAAACAAAGAAAAACCGTACAATCAGGATTAATCCTCAACTGAAAAGACATATTGCAGAATGCTACGATCACATTCAGCCAATAGGGATTAATTCGCCTATACTGGTAAGCCAGAAGGGGACAACATACTCAGTACAAAGAATCAATGTGATCTTAAAAGAGATCAAAGCCAAATACAAACTGAAAGTTCAACATTTTAGTTGTCATAGCCTACGAAAAACATTTGGCAGGCAGGTGTACAACCAAAATGCAGAAAACGCAGAACTGGCTTTAGTCAAGTTGATGGAGTTGTTTAATCATTCCAGTGTGGCGATCACAAAAAGGTATTTGGGATTGAGACAGGAAGAAATATTGCAGACTTATGACAGTCTTTCCTTTTAGATGGTTAATATTTCAACTTAAATCATTGACACATAAAACACTTTTCGTAACTTTGTGGCAATTCTACAAGTTCATAGCGTTGAACCTCTATAGAAGGACATACGTTTAACGAAAGGTGTTATTGAAATTATCTTCTATTGACAAATTCTCGCAAAATTTGAAAGTAGTATGAAGATGATAGCAATAGCACCCGCATCATTTGATATATACTTATCTGTGAGGATAAATTATATACAAAACTGGTGTGGGTTGCTGTTGCTTTATCTATACTACAGGCAATGCGAGAAGCCCGTCAATAAGATAAAGCAAATACAGTTCCCACACCTTTTTTATTTGTTAATCTTTCCAGAGGGGACAGGGAGAAATACAAATAAATATCATTATGGCTAGAAATTGGAGTAAAGAAGAAGAATTAAAATGGATGGAAGAAGAACAAAGAGAAATGGAAAATGATTCCTATCTGGAAGATGCTTATAGAGGTGCATTGGAAAATGATCCTGCCAATGAATGGAATATAGATTAAGTGATACCAAATATTATGTTCTATTCTACAATGTTTTTACACTAATAAAATGAATAACTATGTTTACAATAGAAGAGACTAGAAAAAAATTTGCTGGAACAGAAATTCATGTAGCTGTCCCTGGAAGTTTATCAAACCTTATTAGGGAAGATGAAAAATACAAAATAAAAAGAATGAGAGTCTCAGGATTTTTAAATAGTCACGATATTCTCTTCATTAAAGATATGTGTGCCTATAATAATACAGAAGGACAATTGGCGCATCTTGATTTAAAAGATACTCAGATCGTTTCAGGTGACAAAATTTCTCATGAATACAAAGGTGATAAGATTGCCTTTTACACAAAAGAAAGATCTATAACTAAATACATGTTCGCTGGTTGTTTTACATTGAAAGAACTAAGATTACCTGATAATACAAAATTAATAGAGCAGTGTAGTTTCTGGAATTGTTGTAGTTTATATTATATAGTAATACCTGAAAATACAGTATATATAGATCCATTAGCATTTCCAGATTGTAATAACTTGGGTATTTTTCAAGTAAGTAAGAACAATAATGAGTATACATCTATAAAAGGATTACTTTATAACAAAGATATGACAGAATTAATTCTCTGTCCTCCTGGCATTGGACGTTACAAAGACAAAATAACACTTCCAAACACACTAAATGAATTAAAGGGAGATATTTTTTATTCTTGTTCAACTGCTATTTTTGTATTAATATTACCTCCTAGCATAAAATATATATCTAAAAACGTTTTTAGAACATTTACAACCCCTGTCCGCTATTTGGTAATACAGAGTGAGCATTTAGAAATTGAGTGCGATACCTTTAGTCGTAGAAGAATGAAAATATTCTGCTTTTCAAAAACACCTCCTTATTGTGATGGGGATATTGGTGATATAACTCTATTTGTTTATCCTGAATATCAATCGATATATGAAACTGATCCTTTTTGGAGTAAATGTGCTATCATTGGTATGTCTTTAGAAAACTTAGATATTTTGTAATACCTCTATGATTAATATATTACTTATTTTTTTCGCTTTTACATTCTTACCCTTTGGAGAATCATGGAGTATCAAAGATTACAAGCACTTTACATTTTCATATTCTTTTCTCCAATCCAAATTGCAGGAAGTCAATGCAGATTCAGGCTTAGTTATGTTGATGGATTCAGCAGGAAATGTCATAGGCAAAAGCAGTCTTTCTCTGTTAAATGGTAAATCTTTAGAAGATGAAGTATATACTACAGTTAGAGATATGGGGACACTTGCTGTCCCTGTATCTTTAATTCCTGTTTTGGAGAAAGGGAATGTTTCACTGTCTGACACTGTTGATGTGGGTAATGGTATATATAATCACAATGGAAAAGAGATCAGAGATCATAATGCGGATATGGGTGGATATGGAGAAATCACCTTACAACAAGCAATCCTGTTTGATTCAAAAGTGGGTGTAATCAAATCATTATCTCCATATACAACAATCAAGACAACCTATTCACCTACGGAAATACTGAATTTCTATCATTCCATTGCCGTATCTGATCATTCTATTTGTTCTGCAAAAACAATGAAGGAGATACAACAGACCTTTGAAATGGTAGTCAGTGAAGGTACAGGTAAACCTTTATTTTCTGATAATGTAAAGATCGCAGGAAAGACAGGATCAGTTATTAAAGAAGATGGAAAACATGAAGTTTCCTTCTGTGGTTATTTCAAGGTGAACAATGCTGTATATACCTGTTTAGTCATTATTTCCAATCCTAAAAATGGTTATCCGTCTGGTGGTGTAATGACTGGGAATGTGGTTAAAGAGATTGTTAATTATTTGGATAGATAAGGAAATGAAATATTATATTCTCTTACTTGGATTATGCTTATTTGCTTGTACAGACAATATATCTTTACAAACATCTGTTACAGTAAACGTTTCAAAAGCAGGAACATTAGATTCATTATTGGGAAAATATGAGAAAGATAAAATTGACACATTGATTGTAAGAGGTGAGATCAATGAAATAGATTTGATTACAATCAAGTATATGGATAGTCTTTCTTATATAGATTTAGAAGAAACAGAATTGTCTTCAAGTGTATTAAAAAGCCACATTTTAGTGAATAGGAATCGGATTCAAACAATTAAGTTACCTCACGATCAATCCTTATTTTATTCTTTAAATCCTTTAGATATTAAATCTAAGGATAATGAACCTTTAGATATTGATGGAGTTCTTTTAAAGAGCAAAGATGGATTATCTTTATATTCACGTGGTACAATGGATAGTATGTATATCATATCTAAATCCTCAAAAGAACGAAAATTCACTTATGAGGATTTGTCTTTATATCATGAAAGTGTCAAAAGGGGTGATTCACCTTGTATATTTATTAGTTACAATCAAAAAGTAAATGGATATAAAGTAAATGTGATGTGGTTTCCATTTGATATTCAATATATTGACCAAAGTCCTGCCATTTTACACTTTCAAAATGATACCAGTGGGTTTTATATTTACAATCCATCATTCCTTGAAACTGGAGTATATGAGAAATTTAAAAAAAATTCACTAAAAGATGGAGATACTATTTATGTAAACTATACTCCAAAAGAATCAAGTGAGTATGCAGAAGATTTTGGATATTTAGCAGACAATAATATTCCATTTTTCTTTCAAGATGTCGATTTTGATGGAGAAGATGAGTTACTGATTACCAATTGGCAATGTGGCTCAAAAGGTTCAAGCACGTATGATGTATATAAAGTAAACCAATATTATGAATATCGTCTTGATATGATTAAACTTACAGATGCCCCTTTCTACAAAATGGAAAATGGACAAACAGAATTTGATCCTAAAGAAAAAACAATCAAACTTCATCTGAATTTTAATGCTTTTGAGTATGCTATACATACTTACAAAAAAGTTAAACAAGAAAAAATAGAATGGACAGAACCAGAAGATTCTTATAATTTTGAATTAGTAAGGGTTGATATTCATAATCAATACACAGATAGTAAAGAACATAAGGTATATATTAAAGATGGATATAAGTATAAATTAGTAAAAGATGAAAAAACACCAGTTAATCAAAAAGATAAATAGTTTCATTATATTACTCTTACTTGGATTATGTTTGCTTGGTTGTAACAATCAGCCAAGTAAACAGGATAAATCTATCCAACCTGTAATACAGAAAGATGATAAGTTTACCAATCACTATGAACTTCCACTGACAGAATCAGAAAAAAGAGAAGTGTTACACTATGCTGATTCTGTTTTGCAAGTGAAAGGTATAAAACTCGTTGATTATAGGAATGAAATTTATCAGTATGGAGATATACGTTTTTATTGGAACAAGAAATTTAATTACTTCTTGGCATATCCAGATTCGTTGATTCATGGGGAAGAAGCATTTCTTTGTGATGGGAATCATTTTTATAATAAGGACAGCACAATTGTATTAAATACTGGCATTGCTTACTATGATGTATTTGAAGATGATTATTCCATTTCTGAATTTTTTAAAGAGTTCATATTTGAAGGTGAATCTATTTCATATAAGCAATTTAATGATACCAATTTCTATTTGAAAGGTAAAAATAAAACAAGAACATTATTTATTCGAATAGGAGTTTATAGAGAAATTTATAATCGAAAAATTCTCATTCTTTTGGAGTTAGAATACAAGGACTGCAAACGAAAAGATGCAGAATGTATTTGGAATACCTACATTAAGAAATTTCCATGCAATCCTTTACGCAATATTATTTAGCATAAATATCTTCTATTTTCTTCTGTATCAAATATTTTTATAAATTCTTCAACACTAAATTCTTTACATTCTTTAGTAAAATCGCCTAAATAAATAGAACCATTAGAATTGATAGTTGTATCATTTTCATAGTGGGTAATATATCCTTTACATTCTTGAATATCAAAGCGTATATCAGAACTAGGATAGAATAAGATGTAATAATTAGAACATCTTTTAGAGTAATGACCAACATAAAGAACCTGTCCTGTTGTTAATGTCAATACAATAAATGAAGTATGTTTTGTCCCACAGATCACTAAATTATCAATAAATTGATGAAAGATATTGTATTTTTCCAACTCATCTGTAATATCGTCTAAATTAATATCCCTTGCTTCTTTTATATGGTTGATTTTCTTACTTATAGAACGGATTTTCTTATCTGTTAATTCTTTTTCTTTTTTATATCTGGATGCTTCTTTATCAATAGAATCCAGTTCCTTCATTTTATCCTCATATAATTTAGGCATATTGGGGAATCTCTTTTGTGCTTCAATTGCTGCATTATACATTCTACTTGCTTCTTCTGTAAGTTCAGACAATTGACCATCTAAAAGAAGAATCTTCTGTTTATAGGATTCTATTTCTGCCTGTAATGGTTCTATTTGTTCTTCAACTTTACTTGTTGTCATATTCTCTTTGAAATAGACTTTGATAATATCCCAAACAATAGATTCTAATTTGTGTGCAGAAGCTCCTTTGGCTTTGCAGTCATTATCCCTGTTAGTACAAGTATATAATTTACTATTACGCTTATATACATATCTTCTCCCACATACAGGACAAACTATCAGTCCTCTTAGTAATGGATATTCTACAGAATAAGAACTTTGGCTTATACACTTTCTCCCTTGCATTCTTTCTAATGATAACTGGAATACTTCTTCTGAAACAATTGCAGGGGAATCTACTTCTACAAATTCCAGAGGCTTTCTATATTTCTTTCCCTCTTTGGCTGGTGCTTTCTTTAGTGCATATCTAGCTTTTCCCATATAAACAGGATTGATAAGCATATCCCTAATGGTTGCAAAATACCATTTGTTACCTTTCTTGTTTTTTATACCTTCTACATTTAGTGCTGTAGCTATTCTAATAAGTGAATATCCATCTATTGACAGTTGGAATATACGTCTTACTACTTCTGCCTCTTTTTCATTGACAGATAATAATTTGGTTTCTTTATCGTAATCATAGCCATAAGGAGCAATTTGTGTATAACTATATCCTTCTTTTAATACCTTATGCCTTTTACCTGATAGTGTTCTAGCTTTTAGAGTCGCAGCTTCTTGTTCTGCAATAGTAGCAGTAACAGCTAGTACTACTCTAGCCATTTCATTAATAGTACCATCTGCATTAATAGTACGTAAACTATTACTAAGTGCATAAATACATATTCCTTTATTAGTAAAATCTTCAATTTGTTGCTGTAAATAAATGGAACGTCTACTAAGTCTGCTTATTTCCCAGACCAGAATAATATCAATATCCTGCTTAGTTAGCTTTCTTAATTTCTCAAACTCTGGTCTGTCATTATTAAAGCCTGATTCTTTTTCTTCAAATACATAGACTACTTCTATACCGTTTCTTTGGGCATAGTCTTTCAGTTCTTCAGTTTGTTTGCTGTAATCTTGTTGATCTGTAGATACTCTACTATAAATTGCTGCTTTCATATTTTTACCTTTATTTGTTTGATGCAAAGGTAATAATAATTACTACTATCTTTATGTGTTTTTATATGACTTTCGCAAGTCCCCTGAGATCATCTTCTTGTGACATAATACTGAATTTTAAAAAGTTTTCGTCTTGATAATTATGTAATACGGGGTCAGTCCTGACGCCCGTAACGCCGACGGCGTTTCTTCTTGTCGGGCTTCAGCAGCTTGGGATGCCGGGGGACATAGTTCAGCTCCGGCTCCATGCCGGAAAGCAACCCTCCCAAAATTTTTTCCCCGTTTCCGGAAACCGCAGCGGACGGAACGGGCGGCAGAAGTGGCGGCAGGGAATCTTGCGGCCGCTCCTGAAAGCGTCCGTTGAGCGTGTTCGCCGAAAACTCCTTGCCCAGACGTGAGCCGTTGAGCACGGTGCGGCTGCGGTGGTCTATAAAGGTAACGCCGTAAATCCTGCCGGTTCCGTTGCGGCGGAGAACCAAGTCTATCTGTTCCTTCGCCAGCCGGTCACGGAAATCCCGTTCGTCCACGGACCGGCGCAAAGCTTCGGCCACTAACGGCCGAAGCCGTTCACGGCACGGATCGGACTTGATTCTTGCGGCAGCTTCCCGCATCTTCCTATCCAACTGCTGTGCACCGGCCGTTCTGCCCAGCCGGGAGGACTTTATGGGAGTGGCCGCCGTTTCGCCGTTGCCGTCCAAAGCGGTATAGAGTATGCCGTGGTAGGTGCGTCCGCCAATTTCCCCCTTCACTTCTTCCACACCTATATTATACAGGGAAAGCAGGGCACGGAGTTCGCCCATTGTGCGGAAGCTGTAAAGCTTGAGCAGGGGTTTGAGGGTACAGGCGATCTGCCGTTTGATGTCCCCTTTGGCAACATCTACCGGCTTCAGCTGCCACTCTTCGCCTTTCTTCCGGCCTTCCGCCGGATGCAGTCCGTATTTCTGCTCCAGAAATTCGGTAATCTCCTTGCTGCGGCGGTATTCGAACTTGTCGGAAACCTTCCTTCCCTCACTGTCGACACGCAGGGAAACGATGTGGATATGATGCCGGCCGATGTCCTCGTGCTTGAAGACAAGATAGGGCTGGTTACCGTAACCGAGCCGCTGCATGTATTCCCTGCCGATTTCCGCCAGCTGCCCGTCGGTCAGCACGTCGTCGGGATGCGGATTGAGAGAGATGTGTATGACCGGCTTCTCGGTGCGGTAATGGTTCGGCATCCATTCGAGAAACTGCCGCACAGATTCATCCGGACGGAAACGCCCGTCTTCGGGATAACGGAGGAGATGTGCCGAAAGGACTTTCGCCCCGCCTTCATCGACCTTGTTCTGGTTGTAGGCCAGTGCGCCGTACAAGTTCTTACCCACGCTGATCCTGGCTACCATGTGAGGCGAGTTTTTGGGAAAGTTCGACAATCCGGCGGTTCAGCTCCACGAGTTCAAGGGTGAGCTTTTCAAGTCTGTAGAGCAGTGCCAACGCTTTCTTTTCGGTGAAATGGATGTGCAATTCCTTGACTGCCTGATTGTAATTCACTCCTATGGCACGGAACTGCCGGAACAGTTCCGTGAGCTTGGCCACATACTCCATTGTGGCACGGTCTGTCCGGATCACCCTGAACTCCTCGTTAAAGATCCGTGCGGCGATGAACTTGGATTTGGACAACAGGCCGGACTGCTCAAACATGGTGAGAAACCGTGCATGGCCGGCTTCGTCCAGATTGACGGTTTCACGGCGGACGGCCGGGTTCGACTTGGGCAACCTGCCCCCTTTTCCCCTTGTGCGGGGACGCTTTTTCTCGTTGTTCATATATACGTTTTTTATGTGGTACAATTCCACCGGGTGGAATTGCCGCCGTCAGCTCCCCCTCCCACAATTTGCGACTTCGGAGCAAATTGCAGCCCCCTGCAAGGGCAAGCGTTTTTTGCTGCAAAACGGAGTGGTGCTGCAAAAAACACAGCTTGCTATGTTCGGGCGAACATAAATCTTTCCTCTTTGGAGAGGAAAGAGCGCTTTCGGGGAAAGCGGGGATTGGCGACCGACGGAAGGCAAACTGCCCATTCCCCGGTTGGATGGCGCAAAGTTAGGAAGTGATATAATCAGTTGTATATCACCAATATTAGCCACATTATGCCAAATAGAAGCCACTTGTACACACGGGAGGAACAAGAGGAAAAACGGGCGGTCGATGGTGGCTGAACCAACGGTTGAGGATGTGCCTGAATGGGATGCGTAATGACGGACTGAATGACCAACCGGTCAGATAACCAACCAGACGGTCAGCCGTTGCAACGTTGGTGCGGGCATCCGGCTGACCAGCCAACCAAGCGGATAAAAGGCTGTCTGTCCGGCGGGATGATTAGGCAACCGACTATCTTCCTGTTTGTCCGACAGGCTATGCAGTCCGCCGGATTGTGTCATGTATGGTCAGACCGTCGATCGGCCAATCAGACGGACAATACTTCGGTCGGTCGGCTGTTCAGTCAGCCATTCCACGTCAGGAGCCGGCCACTCGAACCCCGCCGTTCCCCAACCATGAATTTCCCTTCTTTTTCCTTCTTTATTTGCGGCGTTGATTCAAAAGTATCATTTGTAAACAAACTGCATCATGGAAAAAGAAACACTCTTTATCGCCTTTTCCACGCAAAAAGGCGGAGCGGGAAAAACAACGCTGACCGTGCTGGTGGCAAGTTACCTGCACTATGTGAAAGGGATGAATGTGGCGGTGGTGGATTGCGACTACCCGCAACACAGCATTGCCGAGATGAGAAAACGTGACCTGAAAACGGTCATGGAGGACGAGCATTACAAACTGATGGCGTACAGGCAACTGCAACGGATACGGAAGAAAGCCTATCCGATAGCGGAGAGTACGGCTGAGGATGCTGTCACAAAGGCGGACGAGCTGCTGGAAAAGATGCCGGAAACGGACATCGTGTTCTTCGACCTGCCGGGCACGGTAAACAGTACGGGCGTGTTGAACACGCTGGCGAACATGGACTATGTCTTTTCCCCCATTGCCGCCGACAGGGTGGTGATGGAAAGCACACTCCGCTTTGCGAGCCGGCTGAATGACACGCTGATCGCTACGGGCAAGACGAATATCAAAGGGCTGTACCTTCTGTGGAACATGGTGGACGGCCGGGAGAAATCGGAACTGTACAAGGTGTACGAACAGGTGATCGGCGAGCTGGGACTGAAAGTGCTGAATACCTTCCTGCCGGACAGCAAACGGTTCCGCCGTGAGCTGACGGGGGAACATAAGGCATTGTTCCGTTCCACGCTGTTCCCTGCGGACGGCACGCTGGTCAAAGGCAGTAACCTGAAAGAGATTACGGAAGAACTGTTGTCCATTATCAGGAAGTAGGCTATGGGAAACGAACGGAAAAAAATAAATCTGACGGACATTGACGAGGACTCCATAGTCGCCTCGTTCAAGGAAGGCCGGCCGGCGGACGGGCAGGCGCAAGCAGCCGGGAACAAGGGACAGTCCGGTGAAGAGAGCGGATATGTCCGTCTGTTCATCCACGAGTCACCGGTCTGCGCACGGCTTGGCAAGACAATCTACCTTCGTAAGGAGTTCCATGAACGGATTCAGAGGATTGTCCAGACAATCGGGAACAACGAAATGTCCATTTTCAGCTATGTGGACAACGTGCTGGAACAGCACTTTGCCGCCTATCAGGACGAGATCACGAAGGAATACAGAAAACGAAGTACCGAACTGTTTTAAACCCCGGAAACCATGTCAGCAATCTTATTCTTACTTATCGGCAGCTATCTGTTGTGGATAGCCGCCTACTTCTGTTACGAGCGGAGCAACCGAAGGAAGAGAGCGGAAAAAGCCGGGCAGATCCTTACCCGGATGACGGTGGACGTGAGCGAGATTTTAGGCAAAAGCACATTTTCCCTTAGCCACTCCACGCCACAAACACCCGAAAAAATTGAAAACGAAAAATCTGTAAGTGAAGCAGATACTTTTGCACCGGAGAAAGAAAAGTACCCGAAAACAGTTTCCGCCGAGGAACTGGACAAGCTGTTTGCAGAAGGGAGTCCGCTGCCGGAAGAACTGGAACTGATGGAAGATATGGATGTTCCGTTGGAGTTCCGGAAAGAACCGACGGATGACAATCCTCCGATAGACGATGACGAGCAGGACAAACGCCTGCCGGGATGCACGCCGCAAGCCACGGGCATCCGCTTCGAGGACATGGGACTGGCGGTGCGTGTGGCGGTCAGCGGTGAAGCGGCCAGTGAGGAGGAAAGGCTTCAGGCCGGAAAGACGCTGGCAGAACTTCGCAATACCCCGATGTTCGAACAGCTGGCCTCCGGCGATGCGGAACGTGAGGAACGGATCGGCTCGCTGATCGAGCTGCATCTTGCGGCATACCGCAAGCGTAAACAGCCGGACTATGAAGCGGCGGCAGAAACCATACCGGACACTTTCTCCATAAGTGATATTGTCTAACGAATAAAGTAAAGCGTACATGAAAGAAAGAGATTACGGATAGCTGCCGGTTCATTCTTACCAGTAGAAATCCAGACAAATTTAATTAACAACCGGATACGGCGGACTCTTCCCTCCGCCGTGTCCAATATTCAAAATCCGATAAATTTATGAACACGAAACAACTTGTATTCGTGGCGGTCATGCTAATCGCCACAGGCTCGCTCCATGCGCAGGGAAACGGCTCGGCCGGTATCGCAGAGGCGACGAAAATGGTAACAAGCTACTTTGATCCGGGAACGAAGCTGTGCTACGCAATCGGAGCCGTGATCGGCTTGGTCGGCGGGATTAAAGTGTACAATAAGTTCAGTTCCGGCGATCCGGATGTGAGCAAGGTAGCATCCTCCTGGTTCGGTGCGTGCATCTTTCTGATTGTCGCCGCCACTATCCTGCGTTCGTTCTTCCTCTAAGGGACAGATTCACCTATATATAATAATGTATATGGACTATGAACTGAACAAGGGGATCGGCGAGAGTGCGGAGTTCAAGGGACTCAAGGCGCAATACCTTTTTATTTTCACCGGCGGGCTGCTGGCTCTGTTCGTGCTGTTTGTCATTCTCTATATGGCCGGTGTCGGCCAATGGATCTGCATCGCTTTCGGTGTAACCTCCGCATCCGCACTGGTCTGGCTGACATTCTACCTGAACGGCAGGTTCGGAGAACACGGGCTGATGAAACTGCTGGCCAGAAAACAGCACCCCCGCTACCTGATCAACCGGATCAGTCCCCGAAAATTATTCACGGTTAAAAAGAAAAATGTATGCGGAACACACTAAAGGCCGCCACATTGGAAAGCAAGTTCCCGCTTCTCGCCGTCGAAGCGGACTGTATCATTTCCAAAGATGCGGACATCACCGCTGTCTTTGAGGTGGATCTGCCCGAACTCTTCACGGTGACGGCAGCTGAATACGAGGCTATCCATGCGGCATGGGCAAAGGCAATCAAGGTATTGCCCAATTATACGGTGGTACATAAGCAGGACTGGTTTATCCGGGAGGATTACCGCAGCCAGACAGACAAGGAAAATCTAAGTTTCCTTTCCCGGAGCTACGAGATGCACTTCAACGAGCGTCCTTTCCTGAACCATAAATGCTATCTGTACCTGACCAAGACGACGAAAGAGCGCATGAGGATGCAGAGCAACTTCTCTTCGCTGTGCAGGGGATTCATCATCCCCAAGGAGGTGGACAAGGATACCACCGCCCATTTTCTGGATACGGTGGGACAATTCGCCCGTATCGTGAACGATACGGGGCTGGTGCGCCTAAGACGGCTCGGCGGTGATGAGATTACCGGCACGGAGGATAAGGCCGGACTGGTGGAGAAATATTTCTGTCTGTCAATGGAAAATACGACTGCGCTGGAAGACATCGAACTTGGAGATGACGGCCTGCGTGTCGGCGACAAGCACGTTTCGGTGCATACGCTCTCGGAACTGGATGCGTTGCCCAACAAGGTGGGTACGGACTGCCGGTATGAAAGGCTGTCAACGGACAAAAGCGACTGCAAGCTGTCATTCGCCAGTCCGGTAGGCCTGCTACTCTCGTGCAACCACCTGTACAACCAGTATATCTTTCTGGATGACAGCGGCGAGAACCTGCAACGTTTTGAAAAGAGCGCACGCAACATGCAGTCGCTCTCAAAGTACTCACGGAGCAATCAGATCAACAAGGAGTGGATCGACCTGTACCTGAATGACGCACACTCGTTCGGGCTTACCTCGGTACGTGCCCACTGCAACGTCATCGCATGGACGGACAACCCGATGGAGGTGAAGAACATGCGCAATGACGTGGGCAGCCAGATCGCCATGATGGAGTGCAAGCCACGCCATAATACGGTGGACGCCGCCACGCTGTACTGGGCGGCGATGCCGGGGAACGGCGCTGACTTCCCGGCAGAGGAGAGCTTCTACACGTTCATCGAACAGGCTCTCTGCTTCTGGGTGGAGGAAACGAACTACCGCAGCTCCGTTTCACCTTTCGGACTGAAGATGTCAGACCGTATCAGCGGGAAACCGCTGCACGTGGACATTTCCGACCTGCCGATGAAGCGTGGCGTGACCACCAACCGCAACAAATTCGTATTGGGCGGCTCCGGTAGCGGCAAGTCATTCTTTATGAATCATTTGGCGAGGCAGTATTATGAACAGGGCACGCACGTGGTATTGATCGACACGGGGAACAGCTATCAGGGGCTTTGCTCGCTGATACACCAGAAGACCGGCGGTAAGGACGGCATCTATTTCACTTATACGGACGAAAGCCCGATAGCGTTCAACCCTTTTTTCACGGATGATAAGGTTTTCGACATTGAGAAACGAGAGAGTATCAAGACACTGATCCTCACACTCTGGAAAAAGGACAACGAACCGGCGACACGTTCGGAAGAAGTGGCGCTGTCCAATGCGGTGGCCCTGTATATCAGGCGCATCAAGGAGGATGAAAGCATCGTTCCCTCGTTCAACACCTTCTACGAGTTCGTGAAAACGGACTACCGGAGGATACTGGAAGAGAAGGAAGTCCGGGAAAAGGATTTCGACCTTGCGGGTTTCCTGAACGTGCTGGAACCTTATTACCGTGGCGGAGAATATGATTTCCTGCTTAACTCGGACAAGCAGCTTGACCTGCTCGGCAAGCGGTTTATCGTATTCGAAATCGATCAGATCAAAGACCACCCCATTCTTTTCCCGGTAACGACTATCATCATCATGGAGCTGTTTATCAACAAGATGTGCCGTCTGAAAGGGGTGCGCAAGATGATCATCATAGAGGAAGCGTGGAAGGCTATCGCCAAGGAAGGGATGGCGGACTATATCCGCTACCTGTTCAAGACTGTCCGCAAATTTTACGGAGAGGCGGTTGTGGTGACGCAGGAAGTCGATGACATCATTTCCTCGCCTGTCGTAAAGGAGTCCATTGTGAACAACAGCGACTGCAAGATCCTGCTTGACCAGCGGAAGTACCTTAACAAGTTCTCGCAGATACAGTCCCTGCTGGGACTGACGGACAAGGAAAAGGCGCAGATCCTGTCGGTGAACATGTCCAATGACCCGAAGCGCAAATACAAGGAGGTCTGGTTCGGATTGGGGGGCGTGCAGTCAACGGTGTACGCCACGGAGGTATCGCCTGAAGAATATTTGTGCTACACGACCGAAGAGAGCGAGAAGGTGGAAGTGGAACAACTGGCGAAACAGCTGGACGGCAATATCGAGCTGGCTATCAAGAGGCTTGCGGAAAAGAAACGAAATCCAAACAATGAAATACCGTAAATGCCTATGGAGTATGAAACCTTGTTTCCGCTCTACTGGATATGCGGGGAGTGGAAAAGCAACCGCAAGTCGCCGCCCGTTACCGTATTCCGTGACGGTGGCGCATACAAGATTGCCCTGACCTACCACCTTGATGCGGTGGTGGTCGGCACGATCCACCAAAGCGGCGGCATTATCTGGGCAGACCTGCTGGGAAGGGTGCAGCTCGCTTATGACCGGGAGGAAGACCGTCTGGTGCTGGCTACCGAAGGAAGCTATGTACGTGCGGAATAATTATTAACGGATAAGGTAAACAATGGAAAAAATAGAAATATTCGTGATTGATGCCCCGTGGGAACAACGCAAGGGGGGACTCCGTAAGATACGGAAGCATCAGGGGCGTGAGCTTGATTATGAAACGATTTCCGTACCCGGCATTTTCGGCCTCCTGGAGAGGGATATTTTTCCGCTTGCAGAAAGTAACCATTGTATATTCATGTGGACGACAGAGCGATATTTGTCCGAATGCGAGGCGGAAATGTCCAAACGTGGATACAGACGCCATTGCAGGATGGTGTGGAACAAGCTGAACGGGGTGGCTCCGGCTTTTACCGTCAGGTTTGCGCATGAATACCTGCTATGGTTTTACAAGGAAAAGCTCCTGCCGATAGCCCGTAGCGAGAGGGGCAGGTTCACTACCGTGCTGACGGAAAAAGGCAGGGAACACAGCCGCAAGCCGGAAGTGAGCTATCGGATGATAGAGGCACTGTATCCTGTACACAGAAAAATGGATGTCTTTTCAAGGGAGTACCGGAAAGGATGGCTCCAGTACGGTGATCAAGTAAATCATTTCAATATTAAAACAAATAAGAATTTATGAGAGCAAAAATGATGATTGTATGCTGCCTGTTCCTGTTGGGGACAGGTATGGCGAAAGCGCAATGGGTGACGTTCGATCCCTCGAACCTTGCACAAAGCATCGTGAATACAACCCGTAACGTGGTGCAGACCACGACGACGGCAGAGAATATGGTGAAGAATTTTCAGGAAACAGTCAAGATCTACGAACAGGGGAAGCGTTATTACGACGCCTTGAAAGCGGTCAACAATCTGGTGAAGGATGCCCGCAAGGTGCAGCAGACCGTTCTTCTGGTTGGTGAAATATCGGACATCTATGTAAGCTCTTTCCAGAAAATGCTGACGGACGGGAACTATACGCCGGACGAGCTTTCGGCAATCGCTTCCGGATATGCGAAGATGCTGGAAGAGAGCAGCGGTATGCTGAACGAGATGAAGACGGTCGTGACCTCCACCAGCCTTTCCATGACGGATAAGGAGCGCATGGACGTGATCGACCGTGTGTACCGTGACGTAAGAAACCAACGCAATCTGGTCAGGTATTACACGAACCGGAACATCGGCATCTCTTACCTGCGTGCAAAAAAGAAGAACGATACCCGAAGGGTGCTGGACTTGTACGGAACGGACAATCAAAAATACTGGTGACATGACGGGCGAGGAAACTTTCAGCAACCTTCACGAAGTGTTGCGCAACCTTTATGACGAGATGATGCCACTCTGTTCGGACATTACGGGTGTGGCTACCGGAGTGGCTGCGCTGGGTGCGCTGTTCTATGTGGCCTCACGGGTGTGGCAGGCTCTTTCGAGAGCCGAGCCGATTGACATTTATCCGCTCTTCAGACCTTTTTGTCTGGGTGCGTGCATCATGTTCTTCCCCACATTCGTTCTGGGGACTATCAACGGTATCATGAGTCCGGTGGTTACCGGCTGCCACGATATAATGGAAGGCCAGACGCTGAACATACGGGAGTATTCCGAGAAGCGGCAGAAGCTGGAATACGAGGCGATGACAAGGAATCCGGAAACGGCGTACCTGGTCGACAACGAGGAATATGAACGCCAGATCGAGGATCTGGGATGGTCGCCTTCGGACTTGAAAGCAATGGCGGGCATGGCGGCGGAACGCTTCAAATACCAAGCCAGGCAGGGTGTGAACAATTTTCTCCGCAGCTTTCTGGAACTGCTGTTCCAGTCGGTTTCGCTGGTACTGGACACGCTGAGAACCTTCTTCCTGATCGTGTTGAGCATTCTGGGGCCCCTGTCGTTCGCCATATCGGTGTACGACGGCTTCCACAATACGATGATCCAATGGATTTGCCAGTATATCAGCATCTATCTGTGGCTGCCCATATCCGACCTGTTCAGTTCCGTGCTGGCAAGGATTCAGGTACTGATGATCGAAAAGGACATCGCCGCACTGAGCGATCCCGCCTATGTGCCCGACATGAACAATTCCGCTTACATCATCTTCATGCTGATAGCCATTGTGGGGTATTTCACCATTCCGACAGTATCCACATGGGTGATTCAGGCATCGGGAGCCGGCAACTACGGCAAGCAGGTCAACTCGTGGTCATTGAAGGGCGGACGTGCGGCTGCCGCCGTTACCGGCGCTGCCGTCGGTCACGTGGCCGGCAAGTTAAGAGGCAGATAATCCAATATAAAATCTTAGGAACATATGGAATTTAAGAGTTTGAAGAATATAGAAACAAGCTTCCGGCAAATCCGCACGATGGGTATCGTGTTCGTTTCGCTCTGTGCTCTGGTTACCGGCTATGCTCTCTGGAGTTCCTACCGGTTCGCCGAACGGCAGAGGGAGAAAATCTATGTGCTGGACAATGGGAAGTCCCTGATACTTGCTCTTTCCCAAGACCTTTCGCAGAACAGGCCGGTGGAGGCAAAAGAACATATCCGGCGTTTCCACGAGCTGTTTTTCACCTTGTCGCCCGACAAGGCGGCTATCGAGTCGAATATCCGCAGGGCGTTGTTCCTGTGCGACGAGAGTGCGTTCCGCTACTACAAGGACTGGGAGGAAAAGGGATATTACAACCGTATAATCTCGGCCAATATCAACCAGAGCATCCGGGTGGACAGCGTGGCGTGCGACTTCAACAGCTACCCGTATGTGGTGACGACTTACGCACGGCAGTCGCTCGTCAGGGCGAGCAACATCACGGAGCGGAGCCTTGTAACCCGTTGCCGGCTGTTGAACTCGGTCAGGTCGGACAATAACCCGCACGGCTTCACGATGGAGCAGTTCAATATCGTGGAAAACAGGGATTTGAGAACCGTTGAACGATAACTTAAAAAAAAGACAGGAAATGAACCGATTGAAAAAATGGATCAGGTACGTGCCTGACAGGATAGACGACGGACTCCGCTATCTGTGCGGACGGATGTCGCCCGATGTACGGCTCGTCTGCGTGGTGGCCATGCTCACCGGCTTCGGCTGTCTGTCGATATACATGACGGTATCTTCGATATACCGCATCGGCAGGCATGAGGGGGAGCAGTTGCAAATGGAGTATATCAGGCAGATGGAGCTGTACAGGGGGATAAACAAGGATAGTATAAACATTAAAAACCAGGTGGATTATGGAGAACCTAAAAAATCAGGAACGGCAACCGGCGAACGCTGCAACGCCTGAAAAGGCGGAAGAGAAAGGGCAAAAGCCGAAACAGGGGAAGAAAGAGGCCAGACCTCTGACTCCGGAAGAGATGCTCAAGCGAAAGAAGATGCTCGTGTATCCGTTGTTCTTTCTCGTGTTTCTGGGAGCGATGTGGCTGATATTCGCTCCTTCGGACAGCGACGAGCCATTAAGGGAGGGATTCAACGTGGATGTTCCGATGCCGGAGGACAAGGGGCTGTTGTCGGATAAAAAGACCGCCTACGAACAACGTGCCTTTGAAAAGAAACAAAAGGAGAAAATGAACACGCTTCAGGATCTGGCGGTATCGCTGGAACAGGAAGAGCCGGTGGCGGACGAGGTATTCCTGACGGAAGAGGACACGGACAACGGCAGTCCGTCTATCCGTTCCTCCGCCAATGCCTATCAGGACATCAACCGGCAGTTGGGCAGTTTTTATGAAACACGGCCTGCGGAAGATGACCAGAAAACGCTGGAACTGGAATGGCGTATTCAGGAGCTGGAGCGTCAGGCGGAGGAAGAGCGCAAGGCCAGGGAAAACGGTGAGGAACAACTGCGGCTGATGGAGAAATCCTACGAGATGGCGGCAAGGTACATGCCGGGCGGCGGTGGCGAAGCCAAACAGGTCGCCGTGTCCTCCTCTACGGGCAAAACGCCGGTCTGTCCGGTTACGCAGGTAACGGAACGGGTGGTCAGCCTGCTGGCCGCACCTCTGTCCGATGAAGAGTTCGCCAGACAGTACGGCAAGCCCAGAAACATGGGTTTCCACACGGTGGGGACAGTCCGGAGCCGTACGGAAAGGAACGGTATCCGTGCCTGCGTGTACAGGACGGTAACGGTTTCGGGCAGCGACGGTCAGGAGGTGGGACTCCGCCTGCTGGAGCCGGTGCAGGCCGGGGAGTTGTACATACCCGCCAACACGATACTGACCGGCACGGCGAAAATCAGCGGTGAACGCATGGAAATCACCGTTTCCTCGGTCGCCTTTCAGGGAACAATCCTGCCGGTGGAACTGGACGCTTATGACACGAGGGGCATGAAGGGCATTGAGGTCAGGGGATCGCAGGAGCTTACCGCCGTCAAGGAGATGGCGGCCAACATGGGTTCGGTAATGGGAAGCAGCATCAATATCTCCACCAATGCCGGCGCACAGCTGGCTGCGGACTTGGGCAAAGGGGTGATACAGGGCGCATCGCAATACCTTTCCACAAAGTTCAGGACTGCCAAGGCGACTTTGAAGGCGGATTACGAGCTATTGCTCGTGTCAAGACAATAAACGGTTACAATCAATTTATTAATCAAGAAAAAACAACAAGCATGAAAAAAGTAATTTTAATGATGGCTTTTGCCATTGGTATGACCGGTGCGTATGCACAAAAGACCGTGAAAGTGGAAAAGACGGGAAATGACACGGAAGAAACGGCGGATTCCGGAGAAACGGAAACCACGCCGCTGCCGGATAAGGAGGACGCAAGGCGCAGCCCGTCCACCGGTGATTTGTTTGACGGGCTGACACGTCCGGTGACATTCGACCGGATGGTTCCTCCATACGCCTTGGAGGTGACATTCAATAAAACGGTACACCTTATCTTCCCGGCTGCTATCAAGTATGTGGATCTGGGATCGGCTGACATTCTTGCCGGCAAAGCGGACGGTTCGGAGAACGTGCTTCGGGTGAAAGCGGCGTTGAGGGACTTCTCCCGTGAAACGAATCTGGCGGTGATCACGGATGACGGCAGCTATTATACATTCAACGTGAAGTATGCGGACGAGCCGGCCAAGCTGAATATCGAGATGAAAGACTTCATCCATGATGGCGAGGCGGTGAACCGGCCGAACAACTCGCAGGAAATCTACCTTACGGAACTCGGCAGCGAGTCCCCGCTGCTGGTACGGCTGATCATGAAGTCCGTCTATGACAACAACAAACGTCTGGTGAAACATATCGGCTGCAAGCGCTTCGGTATCCAGTATATCCTGAAGGGGATTTATACGCATAACGGTCTGCTTTATTTCCATACGGAACTGAAAAACGCTTCCAACGTGCCGTTCTCCGTTGATTTCGTTACTTTTAAGGTGGTGGACAAAAAGGTTGCAAAACGTACCGCCATTCAGGAACAGGTTATCGTGCCGCTTCGTGCCTTCAACTATGTGACGGCGGTTGATGGAAAGAGCAAGGAACGGACGGTATTTACCCTGCCCAAATTCACCCTTCCGGATGACAAGCAGCTGGTTGTCGAGATGAACGAGCAGAACGGGGGAAGGCATCAGCGGTTTATTCTGACCAACGCCGAGCTGATCCGTGCCAGAGTCATTAACGAACTGAAGGTGAAATAGTATGAAAAGGGTATCTGTTATTATATGTATGTTTTTGTGCTTTGTCCTGACGGACAAGGCACATGCCCAACGTTGCCTGCCCGGTACAAAAGGGCTGCGTATTACCGCCGGCATGACGGACGGCTTTCACACTGCGGACAAACGTAACGAGCTGGGTTACCATTTCGGGATGGGAATGGACAGATATGTGAACGGCTGCCATAAGTGGGTATTCGGTGGCGAGTATCTCCAGAAGTATTATCCATACAAGGACATACGTGTCCCGGTTTCCCAATTCACTGCGGAAGGCGGCTATTATTATAATTTCCTTTCGGATGCCAACAAGGTGTTTCTCTGCTATGCCGGCGGTTCGGTGTTGGCGGGATATGAAACCGTGAATTGGGGCACAGGCACGCTGTTCGATGGCTCACGCCTGTGTGCCGGAGATGCGTTTGTCTATGGCGGTGCGGTATCGCTGGAGATAGAAACCTACCTTGCCAACCAGATGGTATTGCTGTTCCATGCCCGTGAGCGTTGCCTCTGGGGAAATGACAGCGGACACTTTCATTTCCAGTTCGGGGTGGGATTGAAAATTATTTTGAATTGATAAAACAATAATAGAATGAAAAAGATGATTGAAAGCATGATTATAGCAGGTTGTATGCTGGTAGCCTTGTTATGTATGACCGCCTGTTCTGACAAATTGGAGGTTCAGCAGATGTATGAGTTTGATCTGGCGACCTTGCCGGTGCAGACGACAATCATAAAGGGTGAGGAAGCGGAAATCCGTTGTCAGCTTGTAAGAAGCGGCGAGTATCAGGACACCAAATACTTCATCAGGTACTTCCAACCGACAGGCAAAGGGGAGCTTCGCATGGAGAACGGTACGGTGTTGTTGCCGAACGACCTGTATCCGTTACCGGAAGAAACGTTCAGGCTCTATTACAAGTCACTTGGCACAGACCAGCAGAAAATAGACATTTACATCCTTGATTCCTTCGGTCAGGTTGTGCAAAAGTCTTTTGCCTTTAATAATGAAGCGGAAGATGAAAAGGAGGATACCGAATGATTTATGCCGGATATACCTCGAAAAAAAGCAGCGACGAGCAGTACACTCCGGCTTATGCGGTGGCTCCTATAATCAAATATATACCCGGAAATAAAATAGTCTGGTGTCCGTTTGATACAGAGCATAGTGAGTACGTGCTTGCGCTGAAAGCCGCCGGTATCAGAGTGGTTCACTCCCATATCCTTACCGGTGAGGACTTCTTCGTTTACGAGCCGGAAGAGTGGGATCTAATTGTTTCCAATCCTCCGTTCAGTATCAAACAGAAGGTTGTGGAACGCTGCCTTGCACTCGGCAAGCCGTTTGCGTTACTGCTTTCCAATCTTTGGCTGAACAGCAGTGCACCGGTTCACTTGTTCCGGGAAAAGGAGATGCAGATGTTGTTGTTCAACAAACGTATCCAGTTTACGGAAAAGAACGCCGCTTATTTCGGATCAAGCTATTTCTGTTGGAAAGTCCTTCCAAGACAGATCGTGTTTGAGAGTCTGAGTCGTTCCAAATATGAAGAGAGCCGGATGGCCGATGATATGAAGAAATATGTTGATATGCTACCTGCACCAACATTGGGTGGAGAATCTGAATGAAAACCTAATAAGATAGCTCCCCTTACCGGAATGGAAACCGGTAAGGGGAACTTGTTCCTGTATTATTTCTTGTCCTCTTTCTTTTTAAGCCACTTGTTGCATTGTCGCCTGCACTCTTCCAATGTGGGCTTCACACAGGAGAAAAGTTCGTTGTCTGCCGTATCCCTGTAATCATAATGGTAAAACGTGCGCCTTTTCCGTCCTACGGTCATTTGGAATTTTTCATATTTCTCACCCGCTTTGCAGGTTGAAACTCCGTTCTCGTTCATTTTTGTTGCCATAACTTATGATTTTATAGTTCGTGAATATTAAAACAGATTTAACTGTCGGGGCTGTGTGTATTTCCGCTTGAGTTCCAACAGTTTTCCTTTCAGACTGCGGATAACCTTCGGGTTGTAATTGCTTCTGTCGGAAACAGACCAACGTTCCGCTTTGTCGTATTGTCGCTCCAACAGAAGGATTCCTTGCCGGACAGCTTCCTTATAATCTCTGACAGGTTCATCCCAAACGGACGGGTGGCTACCGCCTCCGGCTGTGCCGGTACACCAGTCGATGGCTACCGCATACGTCCCGTCAACGGATTGCCCGATATGGATCGTGTTGAAGGTGTCTAACTTGATTTCCTCTATTATCGGCAACATGCCATTTATCCAACCGTATTCATTGAACCGCTTGCCTACATAGCCGAAAATCAGCCCCCTTTCATATGTGCGTACATTGAGTATGATATGCCGTACACTCTTGCCGAAACTCTCGAAATAAGCGATTTGTTCCGTGTCATTGCAGCGTACCGCCAATAAGTAACGGAGGACTGCGCTGCGCTCCACCCTGCAAGGACTGTATTCTACAATCTCCTGCAATTTCTCTTCTCGTGTCATTTGGGATATTGGTTTCATGTCATTATGTATTAAGGGTTAAAATGTCGCAATGAATAACCGGCTTTGGATGAACTGCACGCTTCCTTTGGAAATGCGCTGGTTGCACCAGAAATGGTGTGAGCCATAGCCGTAGGTGAAAAACTCGTCCAGTTCGGTCGTTTCCCGAAGTTTGTCAATGGATTGGCGGAGTTCCTCTTCCGTCCGGCAAAAGAGAAGGGTGTTTACCAGTCGGATAAGGAGTGCAGGGATTTTTTCATCCCATGCACAAATTACGGTTTCAAATGTTACGTTCATATTTTTCTGATTTATTCATTAGACAGTCATCTTTAAAATCTCTCTCCAGTATATCGGCTCTACCTCACTGAGAAGAAAGTCGATAAAATCTTTTCTCGCTTCTTTACACAATTCCCGGTAAAGTTCTCCAAAAGTGGTGATGTTGCCGTTCAGGTAGGTTTCCACCATATACTCGAAAATGTTGTTTACCTCGTAATATCTGCACTGTTGTGCGACAGTTCTGCTATATCGTTTCATAAGGCTTTATTTGTAAAGGTTTATAATGTTTTTGTTCATCATCCGTGCTTTTCCTACGGTATAATAAGTACCGCCATAGGGCTGCTTGTCCCAATAGGCCAGGACAATCTCGGAGTTGTCAATCAGGTAGTCGTTCCTATGATGGAAGCACCCTTTGCAGTAATCTTCCCGGAGAATGACCGTTTCATCGGCAGTTTTCATTATCCGGTCGTATAAGGACTTGTTCTCCGGGCGGTATCTGTCTGACTGTCGGCGGAACGGCACAACGGCAATGAGCCGAATATCCGTGTATTCCGTTTTGAGGTTGGCTACCGCTTGGGCTGCAAGCAAATCAAAGCCTTCCGCCATTCCGCTTAGAAAGTAGCGATAGCCCAGACTATACAACCTTCTCACTTGCGAAACTATATCCAGATAAAGATACAGCATACGGACTTGGAGGATACGCTCTGACCGGTGTCCGGTGAACGCTACTGATTTTGTAATATCCATTGTCATAACTGTGTGTATTAAAGTATTAATAACCAAATGATAATCCCGACTACGACAGCAAAGGAAAGAATGGAAACCAGACAACCCCATGCGAAGCGGATCACGTCCGTTATCAGTTCTTTTACGAGCGACAGACCGATAAACCACGCCCAAAGACTGCCACCGTACAGACTCCAACAGAAGCCTGAAAGAATGAGCCGAACCGACCAGCCAAACAATTTATGCAGAGGCAGATTGAGCCTGTTCTTATTTCCGTTATGTATTTCTCTTGCTGTTTTCATAATCACGACATTTTTTTTATGCATTGACGAGTTGAGCTGACTTATTTCATGTGCGTCAAAAGGTAGGGTTCAGGAAAAACAAGGTTTTTGGAAAAAATACCTCGTGCCATTTATGGCGCAGGGAAGATTTTTTTCAAAACCGGAACGGCTTGACCTTGTTTTTCCGTTAAGAACCCGAAGTACCTTTGCACTTGAATAAGTTAGTTCAATTCGTTCCTTTGCTTTAAATGTGGAGTGATGGTTACTGAAAACAGTGAGAGAAATACCCCGAAGGAAGTTAGCCTTAAACTTTGCTTAAAATCGTTGTGTTATAAATCCTTTATACATAAAGCGGTGATTAATACGAAAAAATTTCTACCTTTGTGTTAGCGATGCAAATAGCATCGTGTAATGTGTTCGTTTACCAACGTTCGGAAATCGCCAATTTCAAAAGTGTGAAGGTAAATGAACCGGGTAGGTTATACTTTGACGTAACCTGTCGGTTCACTTTACACTGGGTGTTTGGCGATACCTCGAACGTAGTATCCGGCAGAGTTACGTCAATTTAATATAATAACCTTATTATTATGGATTTACAATCGACTCCCCTGAAAGGAATAGTCCGGTCTTCAGAAGATGGGCTTTTCTATCTGTTGCCCCTTCAGAGTTTATCTACACTGCAAGAGATGAGAGGCCATTTGACCTGTGCGATAGATGTCTTGAGTAATCTGGATGAAAGTGATGCGGAAAAGCGTTTGGACGCAGTTCGGACATTGAACAGCCTTGTTGCTGCGTTGAGCGTTAATGACGGTGACCACTATGATGCGATAGATATTGCCTTTGAGGAAATCAGAGAGTAAAAAACATACAGATAAAAATAAAAGCCTTCCTATTTCAAAAAGGGAAAAAAGAAAGGTGTTGTACCAGGCAATGTGGGATTCATCACGCTTGCTTGTACAACACTTCTCTGCGATTTTGTATGGATGAAAGATCGCTCCGGTTTCGGAGAAATGGAAACGTTCTTTCTACCGATAATGATGCGGCTTTTATTCCGCTATCGGGGTTGAGGATTGGAATGGAAGAACTTCATCCGTTCCGTTATTCATCTGTTCCTGTTCATGCTCTTTACGCCGTTTTTCTTTTTCCTTCTTTTTTTCTTTATCCTTTATTTCCTGTTCTTTAAGTATTTGTTTCAGGGGCTTGACTATATCAGGACGTTCCTTTTTGAAACGTTTATAGAAGATCTCTTCTATAAATTCCGGTAAGGGGGCTTTCCATGACTCTTGCCGGTGGTTGTCTATCTTGCCGAGTTTGTCGGGGTTGAGTCCAAGTTCACGTGCCATTTGTACATGAGTATCCGATAGCCGGTGTTTCTTTTGGGCGACTATCCATTTTTCGATCCGGGATTTCTTGATTGCCATATTACTTTTGATTTTCAGACTTTACTGTTTTACCTAAAAACAAACCGGTAACGGATTTTGCTCCGAGTTGCATCAGTTTGCGTTTCATTTGCGTGAAGTTCTCACCGGAAGAAATAATGTCATCTATTAAAAATACGTCCCGGTCTTTAAAATAATCGGGATGAAAGATCAAGTTGGATAACTTGTCTTGTCCGTGAGTTCCTTTCATTTGCTCACGGTCTTCTTTTATCCATGTGGCACGAAAACCGTCCACGACTTTCAGCCGATGTGAGAGAAGGCTGCAAAAACGGGCGAAGCGGGCGATATTCCGTTCACGGGTTGCCGCCGGTATGGGGATCAGCACGGCGTTGGCGGCTTTTTCTTTAAAGAACGGCATCCGGGCGATGCAAAGCGAGAAAATCTTGGCGACAAGGGCTGCTTGTCGTCCTTCCTTAAATCTAAATACCAGATTGCTCGTCTTTCTGTCGAATACCGATATGTCCTTGCATCTGGTCGGGTAATAATCGTGAATATAGAAACACAGTGCTCCGTCGATACGCATCTTGCCTTTGAAGTGAGTATTGTACGGGAAGAACTGGCGCACGAAATCGCTCTCGAAAGTAAAGCGGAGTATGTCACGCCAAAGGATGAGCGTGGTTTCATCCTGTACACGATAGAGTTCTCCGTTGATGCTTTCTTTATCCGACAAACCAATGCCGATTATCAGGCGGTCATTAAAAGCGTCTTTTGATACAATATACCAATCAAAGGATTGGCAGATGCCCACGATGTCACAATCATTGGAACAAAGGAAGTAGAAGGTATTGTCGGGTTTCTGGATAATCAGAAACTCGCCGGACATTTCGGAAAGGCGGAAATAGTTGCCGACATGGGCTTCCTCTACTTCGCTGAAGGATATGGATATGGTGAGGTTTTCTATCATGACACTGTTATTTGGTGTAAAGATAGGATTTTCAGGAGAAAAAAAAGCCTTGCCCGTCGGATTTTCGGGCAAGGCTCGCTATTTAAGGCTTCTATGCGCATCAGTTATAAGAAATGGTTGTCCGGTTGCTGCCGGGATTGAAAACGACAAGGACTTTGGGCTTTTTCTCTTGCAGGCGTTTGTACTCGCACAAGGAGTTGAGTACCCATTCGCGGAACAGTTTCGTGCAATAGGTGTTGATGCGGAAGCTGAGAAATATGATCGCTTCCAGATTATAATAGGTAACGATGCTTTTGTCCTGTTTCTCGGTTATGGTCACGTCGCCGTCATAAAGCAGGCGGGATTTGAAGATGGAGCGCATATTGGCGTCTATTGTCTGCACGAACACTCCGAACAGACGGGCAAGTTCGTGCTTGGTCATCCATACGTTGCCGTTCTCTATCTTTACACTGACGATGGGTTGTTCATCCTTGTTTTCCAAACCGGTGATGGTGATGTATCCTCTATTTTCCATAAGGCGTTGTTTTTTAAATGGTGTGACAATATAATGATTTGTTTATTCATACAGCGTTTTGCGCCGTACCTTTTTGCATACTTTTAAGTTTTCGATCCAGCATATTCATATCATGGCTCAACTTTCTGTCCACCACACGGGCATAAATCTGTGTGGTCTGAATGTTGGTGTGTCCGAGCATCTTGGACACACTCTCAATGGGAACGCCTTTGGTAAGGCAGATTTCCGTCGCAAACGAATGTCTGGCAAGATGGTAGGTGATCCGCTTGTTGATTTGGCAAATAGCGGCTATCTCCGCCAAATATTCATTCATCTTCTGGTTACTGATTACCGGAAGCAATCTTCCGTCTTTCAACTTGCCCTCGTATTTGGCGAGAATATCCAACGGTATTTGCAGTAGGGGAATGAATGATTCCACGCCGGTTTTACCCCTGTCTTTCATAATCCACTTCTTGCCGTCCACGCCGATCTTTATGTCCTCACTTGAAAGCGTATAGATGTCACAGTAAGGCAAACCGGTATAACAGCTGAAGATGAAAGCGTCACGCACGTGCTCCAACCGCTTTGACTTGAACTCCTTGTAATAGATCGTGTCAATTTCCTCCTGCGTGAGATACCCTCTGTCGGTCTTGTCAAAATTGAACCTGAAATTCCCGAAGGGATCAATGAAGCTCAATCCGCTTTTCTGGGCAAACAACAGTATCGTATGGAAACGTTGTACAAATTTCATGGCGGTATTGTTGCTTACCTCACATTCCTGACGCAAATAAAGGTAGAAGTTCTCGATGTGGGTGACGGTGATTTCCTTCACGGGAATGTCCGACAACTTGTATTCTTTCTGCAAGAACTCTATCATCCGCTGCTTGGTCAGTTCGTAGCGGGAATAGGTCTTTTGCGTGGCAGTCTTGCCGACCTTCTTTGCATATTGTTCATTGTGCTGGGTGAAGTAGCTGATGAGTGTTTTCTCCTTTTCCTCCAATCCCAGGAATGCGTTCCTGATTTTTTCCGGCAGTGCGTAACCGTCCACGTTCATCATGCGTGTGTAGTGCATGGTGATGGCCGAACGTATCTCGTCCAGTGTCTTGTTAAGTGAGGATACCCTGAGGTTTTCTTTCTTGTCCGCACTCTGTTTGTTGATGACGGCTCTTCCCGCTTTCGTATCCCAGTTGTCGGGGTGTATGTCCAGCTTGCTGCTGAATTGCACCTGATCACCGTCCACCGTGATGCGCACCATAATTACTACATGACCGTTTTTCTTCGGTTCGTTCTTCTTTAAATAGAAGAGTGTTTTGAATGTCGATTTCATACCGTAACTCCTTTCTTGTTGCAAAGTTAATTTGTTCATTCCGTAACGGCTATGACTTTCGACTGCCAATATTCGACAAATGAGCGACTTACCTATAAATTCGTTACGGTTTTTATCGTAACGGAAAACCGTAACGAATTAGTAACGATTCATCTTCACAGGGTGGCTTTTTGAGGTCTTTTTTCTGTCGTAGGCGGGTAAGAAAAAAGCTCCTTAAACCACTGGTTTAAAGAGCTTTGTCTTAGTTTGTCGGAGTATTTTCATTTCTCCTAAGTGATCCGCCTGGGGTTCGAACCCAGGACCCCATCCTTAAAAGGGATGTGCTCT
>ERZ1106951.892-NODE-892-length-28492-cov-4.960369_pt1 | contig 28492 bp, 30 predicted proteins | sample MGYA00403676_ERZ1106951 | MGnify/ENA primary metagenome ERZ1106951 (study PRJEB35170, sample SAMEA104062398) | human gut metagenome | biome: human gut; feature: human-associated habitat; material: faeces | place: Denmark | collected 2012-04-23 ...
ACATCAATCGCTTTGATTAAACCTTCCTGCACTTCTGCTTTTTCTTTTTCTTTTGTAAGCATTGTTGTGTATTTTCGCTGGTTTACATCAAATAAGAAATTGATGTGGTATTCCAATGCAGATTTTAAGGAAAGGGTTTCCGGGCGACCGTCAGCGATTGCGAGCATGTTGACACCAAAGGTGTCTTCCAGTTTCGTTTTGCTCAGCAGGATTGTCTTAATTTTTTCTGCGTCTTCTTCTGATACGTTTTTCTTTAAGTCCAGAACGATTTTAATGCCTTCTTTTGATGACTGGTTGGAAATATCCACGATGTCCGGAATCTGTTTTGAATCAACTAACAATGCCACATCATTTAAGAAGTTTGCAATGCCGGCTCCAATCATTGTGTATGGAATTTCTGTAATGACAAGACGGTTTGACTGCCTGTTCTTTTCATGCACCACCCTGCCCTGCACCCTGATTTTTCCGGTTCCGGTTTTGTAAATCTCCAAAAGGTCATCGCTGTTTGCGACAATACCGCCGGTCGGGAAATCCGGGCCTTTCACGAATTCCATCAATTCTTCGATGCTGGCGTCCGGTGAATCCATTAAATATTCTTCCGCCTTCAATACTTCCACCAGGTTATGAGACGGTGTTGAAGTGGTCATACCGACAGCGATACCTTCAGAACCGTTGATTAAGAAGTTTGGAATCTTTGCGGGCAGCACTTCCGGCTCTTTTTCTGTCTCGTCATAGTTCGGGACATAATCCACAACTTTTTTGTCCAGGTCAGCAAGGTAATTTTCCTGTGCAATCTTCTGCAGTCTTGCTTCCGTATATCGTGAAGCAGCGGCACCGTCACCCTCAATAGAGCCAAAATTACCATGACCGTCAACAAGCGGGATTTCACGCTTAAAATCCTGCGCCATCACTACCATTGCGTCATAAATGGATGAGTCTCCGTGCGGGTGAAATTTACCCATTGTATCACCGACGATACGAGCTGATTTTCTGTATGGTTTGTTGTAATCTAAGCCTAGTTCTGCACCCATATCATACAAGATACGGCGCTGTACCGGTTTAAGACCATCACGGATATCCGGAACTGCTCGTGCGATGATTACACTCATTGCATAGTCAATATATGACTGTTTCATAATATCTGAATATTCCTGCTTTATGATTTTCTCCTCAGCAGGTTCAAAAAGGCTTAACTGTCCGTCGTTTGAATCTTTTTTGCGCATATTTTTCTCCTTGACTTTAGTTTTCTTTCTTGTAATATGCCGAAAAAATTAAAACAGGACAAATTTTGCGAAAAAAAATAAAGAGATGCGTTTTGCATCTCTTTGTATGTGCTGTTAGCTATATTGATAACTCAGCCTTACGGCTTCGTTTGTCAAGCCTCGCAGAGGCCGAGTGGAGTGCACGAACTGGGATTCAGACCCGCGTGCAAAGTTAAAACCGGAACCTTTGACCCGCGGACAGTTTTTGGTCGGCCGGGGATTCCCCGTTCTCCGTTGAATCTTTTCCTTATATTTCTTTTTTATTTTTCACTTTTCCAGCCTCAATTACGACTTCCTCTTCTCCTCTTCTGCTGAAGAAAGCAAAAACATCCTTTTTATTCGCGGTCCCTTCCAGAATATATCCTTCTCCAAACCGATTGGAGAACCATTCTGCTTTGTCGTATTCTCTCGTCCATGACATACCATCAGGGTTTCTTCCAGACGTTACGCCGCGGTAAATCGTAAATGTCTCCGGCAAGTCTTTATATACTTCGTATTCATAGTCATGCATCAGCGCTTGCTTGTCGGCGATTCTAAACCACTTTGCAGATAATGACACTGGTACGTTCACATCGCCATTCGGGTTCTCTTCTTCTGTCCAGAACTTTCCAAGTAACATGCTGAAATCTGGCAATGATAGACTTTCTTTTGCAAATTTAAGAAATGTCAGGTAATAAGAATTTCTTACAACGTACGCACATTTTATCAATTTGTCTATACTGTTAATTTTTTCTTCCATTTTACTTACTACTTCTTCTAATCCATCTGGTGTCATAATATCAACAATCTTTCCGTTTACACTTGAAAAACCCGTCTCAAATATCGGATGCTGTACAACAATCGGTGAAAGTTCGGTCTCTTCTACCGGCATATGGAGAAAATCTTTCAATATATTTTTAATTTCTGTTAGGTTAGTTTCTTTTTTCATCTATTTTCCCTTTTTGATGTTTTGTCATTCCGGATTGGCCTTAGTAAAATTAGTGGCTTGCTTTATTTTTTTTGTATTTTACCACACAAAACAGATATTCGCAATTTTTTTGCAAAAGAAAATACCGGGATTTAAATCCCGGTATTGTAAAACATGATTATTTTTTTTCTTCTCCAAACACAGCCTTAAACTCCTCTTCCGTCAGCGCCCTGCTGCATGTGTATACATACCTTGGCTTGGCAAGTTTAAGTTTGCCGTATGGCTCTTTCGGGTCTACCGGCTCGGCGCAGAAATAATTTTCTCCGCGTGAAAAGGCTTCTGCTGCCCATGTCGTCAGGTCAGTTCGGCGATACAATCTCGGTTTACCATCATCTTCTGCTGAATAGATATTAACACAGTCTTTCCGGAAGCATTTTTTTAAGTCTTCTTTCGTCTGTACTTTTCTTTTTCCGGCCCGAAGTTCTAAGCCATCAAGGATATCCTGAATTCTTTTTGAGAATTGCTTAGTTTCGCTCATTTCTTCTCCTTTCTAGGCCATGTCAGCATCATTTCCGTTCTGGTCTACAAGACGGAAACCATCATGACAATATCCGGTTTCATCAGACAGCCAGTCGGAAATCTCATCCGGGTCTGTCATGCCTTCAGGAATAATCATCTCTGTTGGAAGTGATTCCAAAATTTCGCAGGCCTCATCGTCCATTTCATCAATGTCGTCATCAGTCACATCCCATTTAATATTCACAGCCTTAAGCATTTTTTTCTCCTCTCTTTCTTTACGTAAGTTCTGAAATATCCGTCCAGTTCTTCTTCCGGCACAAATTCCATCGCTACGATAACGGTCAACCCTTTTTCAATACCTTCATCTGGCATAGTCCATTCTTCTGCGGCAATGACGGGTTCGCTGTCGTCATAAGAATCGCCGTCAAGCGGAATGATTTTGCCGTTTGTTACCTTAAAGCAGCCGAAAAACTCACCATCAGTATTATTGCCGGTTGCCGGTGGAAGGTTTCGCTTTTCGTCATATCCACGATAAGAGACGTAATCAAAGTCCTTTGCAGCGATAATCTCCCCGATTGTTGGATATGGTTTGGCGTATTTTTTTAACATATTTTTGCTCCTTTCTTGAAAGCCAAATTTGATTGCATATTTAATATGCGGATTTTTGCCGGCGAAAAAAAAGAGCAGCCAGTGGCTGCTCAAAAATCAAATTATATTTCAAAAATATCCTGTGAGTGCTTCATCGCCTGAAGTGCGTAAGCTTTCAAGGCAGTGTATTTTGATGCATTGTCAGAAAAATCGTTAGATTTTTCAATATGCTCAATTAGGCTCTGTAAGGCTTCATCGGTAAACATTCCTGATTTGATGTATTCAGCCATTAACCTCTCACCATCTTTTTCTGCAAGAGTGAACGCAAAGACTTTTTTTATATTTTCGCTGAGAAATTCATCCACATCTTTTCCTGGATATAGTTTACGGTGCTCTAATGCTGTCGCGTATTTTGTTACAAGCCTGCTTTCGCTATATGTTTCTGGCGGTGATGTGGTTTCGCCTTTTGCATACAGCCTGACTCGCCTTGCGATGACAATAATGCTGTCCATTTCCTTCGGCATCACAATCGGCTGTAATCCGTCAATATGGAGTTTCCAGAAATCACAGCCGTGCCCTAGAGATGCTCCTAATGACCTGATACCTGCTCTTACAGCGTTGAGATTAGCTTCTTTTGTGTAAATATTCGCTGCATTACAGAATGCAGCCCTGCCAATTTCTTTTAACGATACTGGCAGATGAATATCATACATCTTGTCAGGGGTAATATGTGATACCTCTCCATTGTCTTTAAGATTTGCAGTGTTGAATGCCTGCGAGCCGACATGTTTTAATCCTTCAGGAAGAAGGATTCTGGTCAGCTGAGTATTTTGGAATGCGCTATAACCAATTCTTTTTAAGTTTGGACCAAAAGAAAAATCTTTAAGATTGATGCAGTTCATAAAGGACATATTATCAATGCTTTCAAGGCCTTTCCCTCCGTCTACACATTCCAGAAACATATTGCGGTGAAACGCATACTGCCCAATCCGTTTCACAGAATCTGGAATGATAAGACGGTTAAACTTGCATTCGTAGCACGCATATTCGTAGACCTTTTCAGTGCCTTCATGGATTTTAACTGTTCCTCTTTTGCCAATCGGACAGAAAATCAGATATTCGAAATCTGCTGTATAGACTAATCCACCATCAGAACAAAAACCTTTACCTGAATCAATTATATCCACTATTTCCAGCTCCTTCAACTGCGATGAAAACAGGCAATCTTGTACTTCGTCTTTTTCAAGATTGTGGTTCAGGTTTTTGATGATTACTTTTCGTATCGGTTCTGAAAATTCAAGTTGTCCAATTTCAAGGTCATGGATTACATTTCCAAGGTCTTCAAACGTCTCAACCGTCAGGATATTGTCAGAAAACGCAATGCTTGTTTGCATATTTTTCTCCTTTCTTTTTGCATATATGTTATATTTAATATGCGTGATTTTTTCAGGCAAAAAAAAGAGCAGCAAAAGCTGCCCAGAAAATATGCGTTTTTATCAAATATGAAAAGTATTTGCACTTTTGCCAATTGTGTCAAGCACATATGCTTTTAGCGTTGTCAAATTTCTTCTCTCGCCGGTTTTTTCAATCTCTTCCAGTATTTTTTTTAACGCCACATCAGTAAATACTCTATCTTTGATAAGGCTGACCATAATTTCCTCTCCACTATCATCTAATGGTGTAATAATCAGGTTTGTAAATATTACGCCGATATTTCGCGTGATAAAACGTCTAAGATTGCCATTCGGGTACCGCCTGCACTGCTCAAGTGCTGCAGTCAGACCGGTTGAATCAGTGCTGTACTGATAAAGTTCTGGTGGTACAATCTCGCCATTAGATGGCTTATTTATCATGGTATTGATTTTGTTAGCCATTAATGTTGCGTATGACTTAGTAGAATAAGACTTTGGAACTATCACATCTGGCTTGCCTTCAATCTTTAATCTCCAGGTATTGCATTCATGACAATGCTGGAGGTTATCACTCCTCATGCATGCTTTAATAAGTGATGCATTCACAAACGGTGTGTACACATTCGCTGCATTTGCAAATGCAAAAGCTTCAATATATTTTAGTGTTGATGGAATATGGATATCATACATCTCAGATGGTTCAACTAAAGCTTGGATTCCGTTCACAATACATGTCGTATTGAATGCCTGTCTTCCAACACGAGACAACCCTTCCGGTAAATATATCTCTGTCAGCATCGTATCGCAGAAAGTGCCTGAACCGATATTCTTAATTAATTCACCGAACTGAAATTTTTTCAGCTGTTTACAATATGCAAATGCAAAGTCACCAATTCGTTCTACATTCTTGCAGCCTTCAACATACTCTAATGCATAGCTGCGTGTGAATGCAAATCCATCAATTCGTTTAACAGAATCAGGAATAATCACTTTGGAAAGACTACAGTTGCCGCATGAGTCCTCGGTGATTGTATCTGTTCCGTCAGGAATCTCAAGAATACCTTCTATTCCACGCGGGCAGAAATAAAGCCGGCGTGCATTTTGAGAATACAGCAGCCCATTGATAGCGCGAAATCTCTCATCTCCTGTGATGATTTCAATCTCCTTCAGTTCATCAAGAACAGAATTTTTCAAGCAGCGCTTAATTTCATCAATCGTCAGGCTACATTTTGAGTTTTTAACAACCAGTTTACGGATTCCTCCACCGCTATGTCCGGCATTCAACGACGACATCGTCACAATGCTACCAAGATATTTTTTCAAGTCCATAAAAGAGTCAACCATTAGAACATCTCCGCTTCTAATTACGTTATATTGCATATTGCTTTTCCTTTCTTTTTAAAAATTTTTTTCACGTTTCGTAATTAATATGCGGGATTTCTTCGGCAGAGAAAAAGCAGCCTGAGGCTGCTTTTTGTTTTTACAGACAAAAGTTTGATTCTTGAGGTTTAATCGCACCTAACAGGTATCCCTTAAGTACAGTTAGGTCATCTCTTTCCTTTTTGTTTACTTCCAGTTCTGCAAACATTTTCTTTAATGCAATATTGGTGAAGACTCCGGCATGTATATACTTTGCAAACTCTTCTACTTCACCAGAATATATGCCAGCAATTTCCGATGCATGTCGTGTAAGAAATGCTTTAGTCTGTCTGTCTGTATACAACCTGCAGTGCTCTAATGCAGCAGCCAAAGTAGTATTTCCCCGACCATATTTGTACAGATGAGGAATTTTTCCTCCATCCGTATTTAAGAATTCGTTGATTTCCTGTGCCGCCAGTTCCGGGGATTCTATATTTTTTGGAAGTATAAGTTCTGGCTTGTCTTTGACTTTTAATCTCCAAAACCTTGTCACGTGATGCCTTTGCATGTTTCCACTTTGCACACATGCCATCAGCAATTTACGGTTGACGTTTTCAGCATATACTACTGACGCATTTGCAAAAGCGCAGCATCCAATCTTTTTTAGAGATTTTGGAATATGTACTTCATACATGCCTTCAGGCTCTACCCCCACCATATAGCTATCTTCGGTAATATGAACCGTATGGAATGCTCCGCCTCCGACTGACTTTAAGCCTTCAGGCAAATCAACATTCTTCAATCCGGTGTTTGTAAACGCCGCATTTCCGATAAGTTTAATGTTCTTTCCAAGACTAAGTTCTGTCAGTTTCACGCAATTGAAGAAAGCGTACTGGCCAAAACTTACAATCCCTTTTCCTCCAATTACTTTTTCTAACACATGATTGTCACCACAGGCAAACTCCTGAATACGTTTCACAGAATCAGGGATGATAAGTTCTGAAATATTGGTAGCACTAAATGCATTTTTGCATATGACTTCTGTCCCTTCTTGTACTCTCACGGACCCTTCTCGTTCACGAGGACAAAAGTAAAGTGATTTGCCGTTTCTAGAATATAATATGCCGTTAATTGTACAAAACCTGCCATCAGGGTTCTGAATCTCAAGCCATTCTAATCTGTGCAGTGCTGTTAACACGTCGCAGACATGCCTAATTGATGATTTACAGTCAGCATATTTAACGGTCAGCCTTCGTATGCTATCGTGCATATCTGCATTCATATTGAGCAAATCGTCAAACGTGTTAACCGTAAGTGCCATTGCTTTGTTGTCCATTGTTTTTAGCTCCTTTCTTTGTAGATACTTTTTGTATTTACAAAGACAATATGCCGGAAGCAGAAAGAAAAAGAAACAGGGCTGACGCCCTGCTTCTTAGATACGAAATGTGTTTTGTGGATAGTTGCTTATGGAGTTGAGGATATATGTTTTCAGTACAGTCAGATTTTGAGTGTCTTCAGCTTTCTCAACTTCTTTAAGCAGACGCTTCAATGCAGCATCCGTAAATACCTTATCATTGATAAGGCCGACTATAAGCTCTTCTCCGTTTTTAACTAACGGATTGTAGATGATGTCCTGGAATATTATTGAAATATTTCTTGTAATAAACCGTTTAAGATTCGTATTCGGGTATTTTCTGCATTGCTCTAATGCGGCAGTCAAGCCAGTTGCGCTCTGGCTGTATCTGTATATTTCCGGAGGCATGGTATCTTCTGAAAGCATGAATTTATTGATTTCATCTGATATCGCATCAAGCTTTGAGCGGTCTATGTCTTTCGGCATGATGATATCAGGCTTGCCATCAATTTTAAGTCTCCACATATTACACGGATAGCAACGCTGAAGATTACCGCTTCTGATTCTGAGGCATGCATCTATCAGCTTTCGGTTTACAAATGAGGTATGAACATTAGCGGCATTTGAAAACGCTCCTGGTTCAACATACTCTATTGACGCCGGAATGTTAATGTTATACATGCCATCAGGGCCAACATCAGCTTTCTTGCCATTATATATGGCTGTCGTGTTAAAAGCATTTCTTTCTACACAAAAAATGCTGTCCGGAAGGTTTATTTCTGTCAGTGTTGTGTTCATGAAAGCGCTGTCTCCAACTTCCTCCACTGCGTTTCCAAATTCAAAATGTTCTAGCTTTTGACATTCTAGAAATGCGCCATTGTAGATTTTTCTTATTCCTTTTCCGCCTTCCACTCTTTCCAGATTTGTATTGTGATAGCATGCAAATACACCGATTGATTCAACTGAATCCGGTAACACCAGAACTGAAAAGCTGCAGGCTGAGCACGCTATATCAGAAATGCTTCTTGTTCCATCTGGAATTACGAGCACATCTTTTCTTCCTCGTGGGCAGAACAGCAGATGTTCTTTGTTTCCTGAATATAGCAGGCCGTCAACGGTACAGAAATATTTATCAGGATTGCTTATACTGATTGTTTCTAATCTCCTCAGAGGCTTTTTGTCTAGTAACTGCTCTATTTTGAGAGGCGTCATATTGCATTTTGCTTCATTAACAACCAGTTTTGTCACAGAATCAGGAAAGTCTCTTTGCGAAGATTCCAATGCGTGAATATATTTTTTCAACGCAGTAAACGTTTCTACTGTCAAAGTATCTTCAATCACTTCAGCCCAGTTTTCGTCAGTTATGTTCAAAATCATATCATCTCTTCCTTTCTTTATTGTTTTTTCATATACAATATGCCATTTTTTGACAAAAGAAAAAGCCTCCAAAAAAAGAGGCTTAAAAAACAGTCTTATGCGAACGTCGCGCACTGGAAAAATCCGATATGAGACTCCCAATCGAAATCATCAGGCACGTATGCCGCAAGTTTTTCCTTGAACTCCTTGACGATTTCTTCAGTGGATTTATATCCTTCATCTCCAAGCAAATCCTGTGGGCGCGTGGACCTATCTGTATAGATAATGTAAGAACCATCTTTCACATCCACGAACTTACCACAGGCTGGTTCTTTGAACGGATAGAGCACTCCGCCAGAGTATTCTTCTTCGCAGTATTCTACGCAGTTGAATAACTCTTTCTTATGCTCGGCAGCAGTCCTTTCGTTTACACATGACTCTAGGGAATGGAAATCTTCAAGCAGACTCTGTCTATATGCAGAACGTAGGAAGTAAAAAGAGTCGCTTCCATATTCTGAAATCGTACAATCGATAAAGTCAATATCTCTATCGGTTACACCGTCCTTCCTGTATGTTTCCAAAAGATACCTCGTGAAAAAATCCCTTACTTCTTCTTTAGGGAAAACTAATACGGTTCCGCTTGTTGCGCACCAATATCCTGACATAATATCGTCTCCTTTCTTACTCTTCGTTGCTATTCGGTGTTATTGTAATTTCTCCTTCAGCATCAAGTACTTCCGAATCACAGATATACTCTGCATTTTTCGGGAAAGGCATATTCTTCCAGTTCTTTTCCAGGTAAGCGACAGCCTCCTCACGGGTTGTAATATCGTCCGGAATATCAGTTGTTACCTGACCGCAAACCTGGTAAATCACGTTGTAAGTTACTTTCGACATATTTTTGTCTCCTTTCTTATTGTCTCGTTTTTTTTATATGCTCTTAATATGCTGAAATTTTTACACCGCAAAAAACAAATCAATTGTCATTTGCCGACAAAAATGATATAATTACAGTATACAAATCCACCAACTGAACACCGCCCGGTCCTGCCAATCGTTAAGAGAGATATTCCACCGGGTTTTCGGCATTACCAAAAAGTACCGGCCAACCATGCATCCGAAATGTGCGGCGGCTCTGGCAGACAAAGACGGGAAAAAATTGCTAATGTTTAAAGGAAGAACGGAAGTTACCACGCACAAGTGGGAGGATTTACGAAAAAAAAGAGGCCGCAGAAATGCGGTCTCTAATTTTTTTTAAGTAAATTACTTAACATCATTCACATCAAACACAATCCCCCTGCAATACACCTCACCGGCATCCATCACATAAAAGGTCTCATGTGGGATTTTTGTCTCATAAGCCCATGGAATCACAACGCCATTTTCATCCTCAGCCTCACACCATAAGGCATTAATAACGTTTTGTGTTTTATCTTCTTCTACTCCGTTTTTGGAAAAATAGACTTTTCCGCCATCGAAACAGTCGCCTTCGCTATAGATAGCGCCATCAAATTCCATCAGGTCATCGGAAGCCCCGGTCACAATCACAAATCCGTTTTCTTTCGCGATTCCAATATCCTCTTTTGAGAAAATTGGATATCCGTTATACTCTGTTCCGTTCAGTCTTTCAGCAAATTCTTTTAAAGTCATATTTTTGACCTCCTGTTTTTGTTTTTTTTGTATATTTCCAATATGCAGAAATTTTTTAGATTCTTTTGTTATCTTTAGGTGCTTTTGTATCTATTTTTCCGAATTTTTTTTTAGAGCTGACCACAGCATCATGACCGGCGGAAGGATTTCTTTTTCATCGTCGGTCAGGTCTTTTGGCAGGTTCTCCAAGAAGGAATCGCACTCCTCAAAAATGGTTTGTAACCTGTCGTTAATCGAGTCTACTTTCGCTTCTGCCTGTCGTTCTCCATAAACGAAAATTTTCTCGTCGTCGTTAAGTTCAAGGTCTTTAGCGTCAGGCTGGATAAGGCATCCAAACTTCCATACTTGAATTTCTCCTGGCTTGATAGTCTGCTCCATTTCGTTTTTGGCGATAATGGTGCATTCTTTATCGGATGCGTTTTTGATGTAAAGATAATCTGAGTTATAGACTGCGTAATAATCTTCACTGAAATCAATATCATCTGAAATGCTCTTCGGTGCCAGGTCTATGTCATGCATGTCTGCATATCCGAAGCGTTCCTCATCAAATTTAAGGATTGCTGCCGCTAAATCGTCATAAGTTTCAACGGATTCCAGCATGTGATAAACGAATTTTCCGTTGCATAACGGGTACATGTCACCGTTAAACTGGATGGACATCCAATTTGCTGTGTTCGTAATTAATAAAAAATTTCCTCGTGTCATCTTTCTTACCTCCCGTTTTTTTTGTTTTGTTACATTTAATATGCTGAATTTTTATCGGGGAGGAAATTTTTGCGAAAAAAATCCGGAGAGCAAAATTCTCTCCGGTCTGTAAATGTATAAGTTTTAGTTCTTACTTCTTGTTTTCCGCTGTGTTATCTTTCGTTGTCATCATCTTTCCGTCTTCATCAACCTTCACTTCCGTGAACCCAACAAAATCAACGTAAAAGAACCTGTCGCCATTCGGCAGGTGCATCACCAGAACATCTGAAATGCTCATGGAACGACCTTTTCTATCAAGGATTACGCCATTATGCTCCATATAGAGCCGTTCACATTCCCTTGTGACATCGAAGTCCTCATTAAATTTAAAAGCCCCACGATAGGCTTTGTGGTAATCAGAAATCTTTGGCGAATGATTTTTCATCGCAGTCTCAAACGGGCAGAACACATAATCAGCATCCGTCTGCAGCAAATCGTAAAAACAGAAATCTTTTTTTTCGTCCTCCGGCTTAACTGCTTTCCAAATCATATTAACTCCATACCATACCGGAATGAATAAAATCTCAGGTTTTGAGAACATTTTCGTATATTTCTCAATATCCTCATCAGAGATATCGCAGAACTCATCTCCGGACCAACCGCTGATGAAAAAATCACCACGGATTACATCCTGACCGCTGCCGATTTTGAGGATTCGGTTTGGTGTAAAGTTAGCCAATTTTCCTTCCTCATTACATACCAGCACCGCCGTTTTCGATAATGTGATTGTTTCAATGTATCCCATCACATATCTCTGCATATCTTCCAGTGAATTACTGATTTCCTGAACAACAGGCTCTTCATATTTTTCAATCGCTAAAATCTTCATAATTTCGTCCTTTCCCGCCATCTGGCGTAAAAACTTTTTTTGTTTTCTTTTTGCAGCCCTAGAACCAGGTGAAACCATCACCGGAATCAATGCCGTCTTTAACGATAGCTTTGAAATCAGCAAATTTCGCGCAGTCTTTTCTGCCGGCATAGCCGTATAAAATATCGTCGTCGTAGTCTTTGATGACTTTGTAGATAGACCGGCAGTGTGGAACATCCATAATGCCGTCACAATCGCTCTCATACAAAAAATCAAGGATGTTAGACATTTTGCCTTTGTATTTTTTGTCCAGTTCTGTGATTTTTGCGTTATATGATTTGTAAAACGCTTTTCTTTTATCATCATCATACAGCCGCATTCCGTCCATAGATTTTTTGTAGTGTTCAAAGATATCAGGCGCTGCCAGTTCTGCGACTTTAGTGCGGAGGCATATGAAGCCTCCACCTCCAAGGTTAATAGAATGATTTTTGCTCTCAATGGTTACCATCACGCAATCTCCTTTCTTTCCGCTGTCAGCAAATTCTCGTCCAATTCTTTCAGTTCAGCCAGCATCTCATCGTGGCTTTTTACTTCCTGCTCGGTAGTAACATGTCTACCAAAGCAATCTTTCCCACGGCATAACTGGCAAGAACAATGGATTTTATTTTTACTGTACTGGTGCAGATTGTCATACATCGGCAGACCATCAAATGACCTCGCAAGGTCAATTTTTGCTTTTCTTTTTGCTTTTTTGTAGTCGATTTTTCTTCGGTCTCCTTTTCTGCTTTTTTTGGGAGTACTGAAAAGAGATTCAGTCTCAGCGTCGGTAAGGTCGTCTGAATAGATGTCTAAAACTTTATTATTCATTTTTTTTCTCCTGTCTTTGTTTGTTGTGTTAGATTTTTTTGAGTTTTCTTTTGTTGATTTTGGATAAAATCAAGAAAAGTTCTTGTCGTATTTAATATGCGGAATTTCTTATTGGAAGAAAAAAAGCAAAAAAAAGAGCTTGACTGAATGTCATGCTCTTTTACCGTGAACTTAATGGTCTTCGTATTCAATTTCATCATCGTCTATAGACATATCAAAATAATCATTATTTTGTATTTTTTCGACAGGCGTACCGTGCTGAACAAAATCGTTCCATCCTTCAGCTTTTGATGGATTACTATCTGCCAGTCTATTATTCATAGCTGACAATAGGTTCGGAGAGATACTGCTGATTGAATCATTCGGATTTATCCAGGTTACATGAAGCGAAGTATCTTTTACGCCATATTCATTCGCAATCCCCAAATATTTTTCTCTTATTGGCTTGTCAAGATTGGTTGCTTCATACACGACAGAAGCACCACTTTTTAAAGCTGTTTTAACTCTTGCATCAACTATTGCAAAAACGAGGCTTTCACTATAATTATCTGGATAATTGTCTTTGAGCTCCTGGCGAATTTTATTCGGAGAAATCAATACTGCACTATTCTTGTAATCTGCATTTATTACAATGTCATTTGTGATTTTAGAAGGGTCAAAAACAAGGCCAATATTCTTTATTGCTTTTGAGGCCGGATACAAGTTCACATCATCCATTTTTTTATTTTGTAAATCAGCATAAAGAGATTTGGCTAATTGAGATTTTCCTGAACCCGGAATTCCGCAAAGCATAATAAACTTTGGAGATTCCATTTTAACTTCTGGCTCTTTTACGATTGTGTTGTATTTGCTATTTTTTTCGGCTTGTTTTTCTTTATATAACGAAATAGTCTTTCCCCTTTGGAATTCTGATAACATCTTGGCTTTAGTGTCATAATTTTTACTGATTATATCAGCCTTTTCTTCTGGAATGCCTGCGTTCGCATACAATTCTTTAACCTCGCCTGCGGAAGGTATACTGTTTAAATCTACGACATTTTTATTTTTTACTTTTCCAAGTAATTTTTCTTCTCTTTTGTAAAAACTCGTAATCGGAATGTCTAAAATTCCGGCTCGGGTATATGGTGTTTTTCTTCCATCAGAATAGAACATACTGTTTCCGGAGTCGAATATTGGAGCCGGTCCAATTAGATTCATAGTATTTGGGTCTCGTAAGACGCCAAAATTTAACAAATGTTCATCTGTATTCGTTATCAAGAAATCGGTCATTGTCTGATAGTCCATAAATTCTTGAATTTGTTCGTAATCAATGCCGTTTTCAACACAGATATTAATGTACTCGTCATATAACGCCTGACTGTTTTGAATTTTTCTACTTTCTACTATTTCATAGGCCGACAACAATTCTATATTTTCCGAAGTAAATGCCGGGCATTTGCATTGTATACCTCTATCTTCAGTCATCTCAGCAGTGTACTTAACAAAATCAACACCTGAATGTTGTCTGTCATGAATTATTGAAGCAAAAACTTCATTAATTGATTGCTGTCCGTAATATTTATAGCTTTCTTTGACCAATATTGGAGTTTTATGCATTAAATCCCAATATTTTTCCATCTGGCCGCCAAGAGACGCATTTGGGTCATACGACGTTGCGTTATGATATGGGATTTTTCCATGGCTATATGCAGCTAAATTCGCAAATTTAACGTTATCAAATGATAAGTCAATGCCGCTTGGTTTAATCCAGTATGTATCAGTCATACTTAATCCAAGATTTTTTGCCAGATACACCTCTGTATTTAAGCAATTTGCGTTATTTATCACCTGCTGCATTGTTGCCCTTGACGCAGGAACAGCTCTCATCTCCCACCACTTTTGAATTTTCTTTATATCGCAGTTGCCTAAGTATGGAGACAGACCGTTTCTATCATCATGATATTCGGTGATTCTTCCTATGTTTTCGTCAAACAGTATTGTTCCACATTTATCATTTTTGTGCATTAAGATGTATTTTATCATTATTATTCACCTCCAATATATTTTAGTAATATGTGAATAGTATACCAAAAATTTAGTAAATTACAATTTATTTTAAGATATTATTAATATGCGGAATTTTTTGGAAAGCAGAAAAGCTGATTTCCAAATGCATGTTGAAATATATTTTTATATGTGATACAATATGTCTATAAATAAGACGCTTAATTATAGACATTTAAAAATACTAAAAAAGGAGGGAAATATATGAAAAAAGAAGAATCTAATATCGGTCAATTATCATTGTTTGATGTGATAGATGGAGGAAAACACGGTGAGGCAGAAAATGTAAATCTCATCAAAATAAAACATAAAATAATGGTTGATGCCGCTGAATTTGAATCAATTGATGAAATATTTTCAGGTTATAGCAAATTGCAGGTTATTACATTTTCATATAACTGGGATTTTATAAATAAATTGCTGAAATACTTTGAATATGTAGAAATTATTCTTGGCGCAACATGTATTGTAGATAAAGATTCAAAAATGCCATACATTTTTGCAAATGCAACCCAAATACAAAAAGCGGCTTGTAAATATAAGCGCGTATCAGATATGATTCAAAGTGGAAAATTAATTATTAAAGTTTCAACTACTATTGTTGACCACCGTAAACTATATATTTTAACATCTGATAATGGTGATTCAAAAGTTGTTGATACTACAGCAAACATGTCACGTAATGCCTGGAACGGAAGTCATATGGAAAACTATAATTATGATGACAGCGAATTAGGGTACGAAGATGCGATTGCAGAATTTGATGCAGCCTGGTCTATGGCTGAGGAGGTTCCTTATTCGTGTATAACGACAAAAACAATTACATCTGAAGAAGATATGATTGAGAACAATCCAATTATTACAAAAATTAAGAAAATGGATACGGCAATTGTATTACGTGAAGATATGTCCCAAGCAAATTTAGATTATGTTAATTATTGTATTGAATATCAAAAAGACGTTGAATTTTATAAAAAAGTAACTAAGAATATCGGCTTAAAAACCGAAAAGGGACTTACTCAAATAAGTTCGCGAAATATTAAAAGGATGGAATCAAATTTTAGAAGGAGCTTAAATGGCCAAAAATGTCACGTTTCAGTTGAAAAATATCCTGAACTAACATTTGATTACGATTCTGAAAAAGCATATCTTAATGGGGAAGAATTAAATTTGCATCCATCTGAAGACGAGGTGAAACATGATATCTCTGAATTATTGAAGATTTTTAACAATTATGATGAGTTTATTAACGGGAGAAAAAATTTACAGCCAAACCATTTCAAATTATTGAACGCCGTCTTCTCTTCTCCGTTTACATCCAAATTGCGTAATGATGCTGATATTACAGGAGTAGGTGATGGCAGCCTTCCTCTTTTTATGTTATTAGTATCAAAGAACCCAAGCGTAGGTAAAACTTTTATGATGTCTGTGATACTTAAATTGATGACAGGTAAAAACATACCAGAGGAAAAAGGAGTTGAGGTAGGTAAAGACAAATTAAAAGCTTTGCAAACAGGCTCAAAAGGAATACCAATTTTTGTTGACGAAATTTCAAGTGGATATATTTCTCAAAAAGGGGATTACTTAAAGAATCCAGAACAATGTGAACGTTTATCTCTTCATTGCATGCCACTTGTTGTTTTTGCAAGTAATGAGATTTTATCTTTAGAGGAAAAATACAGAAAACGAATAATGCTTATTAGTTATGAAGGATGTTTGCCGAGTACCGTAGACCAGAGCGAATATAAAAGCAAAGGCAAAGCTATTCTCAACAGGTTAACGCATGCTTTTTATCGTGAGTATCTAAGGAGAATGCTTCCACAAATTAATGATGTTGTGCGCCATATGTATGACATAGAACATCGTGAGGACGGGTATTATCCAGATATTATGTCTATCTCGTCAAATGTAATTATTGACATGTTAAATGAATATGGATATGATATTCCAGAGTATATAAGACCGCTTACATGGAATCATGATTATTCTATTAATGCAACTTCAGTTTCAAGCGATGCACTTGAACAGATAGAAGGCCTGTATAAAACAAACAAGAAAGATTTCATTATCGATACAGTTGCTGATACTGTTACATTAGTACTTGGTAAAACTGGAGAAATAGAAAAAATGTTTTTGGCATGGGAGCGCTGTTTACCAAACGAAATTTGTGCGGAATCGACACCGTCACGAGATGTATGTCGCATTAAATTTAACAAGACGCAACTAGAAACGTTTTTAGGTCATACATTATCAAACGGTTTTATGTCATTTATACAATCTAAACGTCGTAGGTAATAATGAAAAGGTGAGTAAGATGATATATTTGTATACAACAATAGATGAAAATTTATCGTCTTTTGATGATATTATTGATATATTACGAAAAGAATTAGGTTCTGATTTTCAGATTACATTTTATACAGAAAATAAGCGCTGTTTTCGTGCATTCAATAATATTAAAGCAATAAGCAACACAAACGATATAATTGTTATAGGAAAGTTTGAGGATATCGGGCTTAATGACTTAGCTGTGAAAGAAAGCATAGAATATTTCTTGGAAAAATCCGTTATGCTTATAGTGCGTGATACACCATCAACTTATGAATGTGGGATTTCTCCGTCGGTCAATATAGCTGTATTGAAGACCATATACGATTTTATATCAAACAGTAATCAAAAAATTACTCCAATCCGTACTTCCAGGCGTGCTGGCGCCGGTCGTACTAAACTGGATTTTCCAGAAAATTGGGAAGAGCTGTATGCAAAATGGGAACAGAAAGAAATCACATCAAGCGAATTTATAAGGCAGAGCGGCTTAAAAAAGGCATCGTTTTATAATCTAATGGCAGAATATCGTAAAATTTTAGAAACAAATAAAAAATATAAAGAAAAGTATGGCTGTTAAAATAGTGTAAAGCATAAGCGGCAGAATAATTTCTGCCGCTTTTTTCTGGCTAATAATTTGCCCCGCAAGTGCGTGGAAAGTTTTTTATTTGTCACTTTTCTCATTATTACATTTCTTACACAGCATCTGCAGATTCTCATCCACAGTCCTGCCGCCCTGGCTCCACGGCACGATATGGTCTCCGTCCATATCTTTTAAATCAAACACCTCTCCACAAATCGCGCATTTATGCTCTTGTTTTTCATAAGCTCGGCGCTTCTGCGCTTCTGAAAATGCCCTGATTGACAAGAACTTCTCATCATGTTTCGTTCTGTCAGACAATAAATACCTTACAATACCGGCATTTTTGGTAACATCATCATCCATCAAAAGCCGTTTCATATCAGCCTCAAGATTGTTGCTGTTATACTGCTTGTTGTGAAATTCATTGTATAAAATTCCCCAATCCTGTACGTCAGTTACGCATTTTCTTGCATTCGGGAAAAGCATTTTCGCCCAGTTAATAACTGTCTGAAAATATAGCCACAATTCGTTTGCGTCCAGGTCATGCTGATGTTTTGCCATATACATCTGACCAGACTCCAGCCTGTCACGGTCAGCAATCCACGCCAGCGCCTTTTCAAGATAGTCCTGCCGAATCGGGTTTCCTTTGATATACCCTTCAGCCATCTGTCCGGCCACGCAGTTTCGTTTTGAGAAATAGTTTTTCGCATCAGCCAGCCATGTTCCGACATATGTCGCATTTAACAGCTCCTGATTCGTCAGCACTAGCCCGGCAATATTGATACGCTTAAACCACTCTAATTTTTCTTCTTCCGTTCCGTCACAAACTTTCACATCAAGTTTATAATCCAAAAATTTTTCCTTTTCATCTTCCGTCAAGTTATGGAAGAATTTATCATTTCCATTGATTTTTACAGGAAAATCCCCGTTTACATACTGACAGAGTGAGATTGTACGCTGCTGTCCGTCAAGGAGTTCAAAACCCTTCGGGTTCGGAGACCAGTACATTAAATTTAACGGAAATCCTTGCATTACCGTATCGATTACCGCGTTTCTCTGAGTCTGCTGATAAATATACTCTCGCTGATAAGGTGGCCTTAAGACAAGCTCGCCATCTAATCCATAAACCCCGCCATCTCCATCATCAACATAATTTTCAGCAACCTCTCTGATGCTGATTTCTTTCGGTTCTATTTTCAATTTTCTTTTCCTCCATTTTTACTTATTTTTTTATTTCGTATTTAATATGTGGAAATTACTATAAAAACGAAAAAGACCGCTGCGGTTTTTGCAGCGGGAAATGGATAGCAATAGTAACTTTGGCGTACATTCCTTGTTGTTATTTTTCCTTTTTTTTCAGATATTTCTCAACAATCTTTTCGTCTATTTTCAGGTAAATGTCGCAATATGTTGAATCGCACCAGTCATCCACTCGTTCAATGAAGGCTGGATGTTCTGCAACCTGCTGCCCGCCACAGAATACCCAGTTATTCCCACCGATTCTGGCATGAACGTACAGCACATCTTTTCTGCCAGCGTACTTATTAAAAGTATCTATGGACTTTCTGATGTGTCTTATCTGCGTCTTCGCAAGCAGTTTGATTTTCTTTCTTCTCTTGCCGTGGATTTTTCCCCATCTCACAGCGGTTGGCCTTTCGTATCCATTTTCATTTTTAGTATAGACCAGGAATCGTTTTAAGTTGTCATCCGTTCTCTTGCAGTAAGAGTGACAGTCAGAATTAACTGACCAAGGAGGGCAAGCCCTAACCAGGTCTTCAACTGCATCAACTTCTGCTGAAGCAGTCATCTCTTTAATCTCTTCTTCTGTAATCCTCTCTTCCATTGCCATTAACCTCAGACCACGAAGGCGTGGAATGTTAATTCCTGTAGAATCTAGGATTGTTGATAAGTCGTTGATTTTTGCGTATGCTCCAATATCCATTTTTTTTAGTCTCCTTTTTTTATTGTTGCTCATACATCCTGATACTTTCATTGTTGGATATGAGCCGTTATATATATTTAGTATGCTGAATTTTTTCAAAAAAAAGAAGGCCGGTGCTTTTTTGCACCAGCCCTACCAAAATTAAAGCGAAAAATTTTTCTTTGTAATACCACTTTCGTTAATCTGAGAAAGAATGTATGATTTAATCGTCATCATATCGTTCTTTTCCGCAATTGTAAGCAGAGTTTTCAACGTGATTTTTGAAACAAAGCCTGCTTTTAAGAATGCAGCAGCATTTTCTTCATCTTTTTCTTCTAGCAGTCTTGTGATGATTCGCTTGGAGTTCTTTTTGAGATATACCTTCGCAGTTTCGCCACCGAAAGCAAGATACTCTGCAAGTGCCGCATATTCCTTGCCTTTGGCTGAATATCCATATTCCCAGAATTCGCAGTACTCCTGGCGGAAATTCTGTAAAAAAAATGAAACTGTTTTAAGAAATTCCCGGTAGAGACTTGGCTTTATGTATTTTGGCAGATAGGCTGTCTTGCCTCCGCAGTCCAGACGAATTACATAGCTGGCAATTGAACACCTCGGCTCGTACTCACGGCTGCAGGAAGTAATAAGCGATTCGTTATATTGAAGTGCTGTAATATGCTTCATGTTTTCTCCGAATACACAACCACTGAGGCTGGCAGTGGAAGGAATCACTATTTCCTGCATTGGTGTGTCATCAAATGCACGATATTTAATCTCTTTAAGACCTTCTGTGAGCTTGATGCTGCTTAGATTTGTATTTCTGAACGCATCATTGCAGATTTTCTCCAGGCTTGATGGGAGGATTACTTTTTTCAGGTTTACACAGTGTTCAAATGTAGAATTTGGAATCTCTGTAACTCCTGCTCCGAATTCTACTCTCCGAAGATTTTTGCAGTTTTTGAACGCTTCTTTCTCAATATTTTTCAGAGAGTCAGGAAGTTTAATTGCTGTCAGATGGCAGTCAACAAACGCTTCGTGGCCAATATTCTCTACCCCTTCTGGTATCACAACATCAGTCTGATACATTGTTGATGCGATAATCGTTTTCATGTCAGATGTATATATGATTCCATTTACACACTTAACATAAGGAGAAATGACCTCAATTTCCTTAATATATTCAGCATTCCTGCTTATACTGACAAGCTGCCGGATTTCGTATTTTAAGTCTTCCAGATTATTGTTCGAAGGAATAAATGTAACTTTCTGGGGAAGTCCTTTATCATACAGCAGCCCTGCAAGGCTGTCTGCATTATGTAGTACAAGATTTTTTACATTTTTCAGGTCCACTTCTCTTGCAAATGTAAAAATCCGTTCCTCTTCATCCGGAAAAATGACTTCTTCCACCGTCGGGTCAACATCAATCAGGATTCTTCCTGCCATTTTCACACCAAGTGTAAAAGGCCGTTCCATAAATGCAGAACCGGCAAAAGCATTTTTGTCACATGATATATACCTTCTGGTACTTATCTTTGTGCTCTTGCAGTCTTTGAATGCATATGCTCCGATATAATACACATCCGGGATTTCAATCACCTCATCTTCTGCCGGACAGAATACATTTTTTAATGTTCTTCTGACCATATTGCTGACAAGATACCGGCCAGACTCAAAATTCCTGAGGTCCTCTGAAACCACACGTTTCACATTTGGAAAAAGAGTATTTGGAATCTCAATTCTCTGAACATCTTTTTTAATAGTCAGGCATTTGACATCTGGAAATGATTTCTCGCTTTCAGGCATATTAAGACCATATTGCAAAATAAGACATTCTATCCCAGGCTGGACCTCAACATCAACCGCTTCATTTGCAAAACCATTCTCTTCAAACGTATACATTACGCCATTCTTTGTTTCTTTTCGCATTTTTTTTATTTCCTTTCTTTTTTTTGTTTGCACCTACAATATGCCAAAATCCTCAAGGTAGAAAAACGCCCGGAGAATTACTCCCCGGGCTATCTTCTTTCCAAGATTTTTACAACTCGCCGTTTCGGCTTGTGATACCTCGCCGTATCGGTTCGGTACCGGATTAAAAATGAGGCCTCGCCTGCTTTGCAGGACTCGTTACCGGACTTCGAACGGGGATTCAAACCCGCGTGCGAAGTTAAAACCGGAACCTTTGGCTCGCGGACGACTTTTGGTCGGCTGGGGATTCCCCGTTTTCCGTTGATACTTGTTGCATCATCCCACAGCCCCAACAATCGCCAGCGCAAACAACGCAGCAAACGCAGCCAGCCATACAAGCCAGATTGGCAGTTTTGCTTTTAGCGGTTCAACTTTCACTGCATACGGAATACAGAGTATCATCAGGACGAAAATACTGCCAATCAGTCTTAATATAGTTCTGCTTGCTGGGTTTCCTATTATATATCTTACCCAGACATACCCAACAAGTAGCGAATAAATAAGATTTGCAACGCTGTACCACCGTTTTACCGTCATACTTATGTTGACAATCTCAGTATTTCTGTTTTCTTTATTGTCGGAGGACGAAGCCTCGTCTTTACTTACACCAAGTTTTTCTGTTGTGTTATTCACATCGTTTTTCATTTTCATTCTCTCTCTTCTCCTCTTCCATCTTCTCCATCCACGTCACTCCGACAGCAATCGCCGACCAGACATCTTTCTTTACCCCAAAGAACACGTCAGGTTCTTTTTTAGTTCCTTTTCCATTTTTTTTATCTGTTTTTGCATACCGGTCAATCAATGCCTGACGGATATTGGCATCTTTCGCTCGAAGGGTATTGCAGAGGCAGAGTTTTTCTTCCTTTCGGTAGATTCTGTCAACCGGAATGCTTCGGTCTATTGCTGCCTGAATAAGTCTTCCGTTCCATAAGATGGATTCAATTGTGCTCTCCCCGACAGCCATTCCAAAACTCTGAAACTGTTCATAAACCAGCTGGTCATAGTCGTCATTTTTGATTATCTGCATAAGAGCCTCATTTGCAATTTTTCCGAATGATAATAGTTTTATATCGTCTTTATCAAATCGCATGATTGCATATCCGGATTCTGTAGTTCCGACATCTATTGCAAAGATTTTATCTGTTATCATCTTTTTTATCTCCTTTTTTGCGTATATGTTTAGTATGCTGAAAAATTTTGGATGAAGAAAAAAAATAAAAAATTAAAATAAAAAAGCGAAGCCTTAGGCTTCGCTTTTAAATAGCGTGTTTCGATTGATTTTTTGTGGTATTTTTTAACCTTGTACTCTTTTTGTCTTGCTGACAACTTCGCATTTATCTACTCCATACACAAGAGCCAACGTGCTTCCATTGTCCCAGTTAACAAAGATACTTCCAATATCATCTACATACGACACTGTTCCGCAGGTGCCAATTGGCGGTGCATATGTGTCGTCCATTTTCGTTAGACAAACACGAGTTCCAGCCTTATACTTTTCACGCATTGCAAGCAGTTCTTTTTCGTTAGGTGTTTCTATGTAATTAACCATTTTCTCCTCCAATTACACTCCCAGTTCTTTTCTCAGCTCATCGACCTTCTCTTTTTCCTCATCAGTAATTTCACACCACTCAAAATACTTCTCCCAAAACTCCTCACCTTCTTTTTCAAGTATTTTTCCATATGTTTTTTTGAAGTACTCACAGTAGAGTTGCCATTCTTTCTGACGGTCAAAAAAGATGCCGTGTTCTTTAGCTAAGACTAATTTTTCTTTTGGCTCCTTTTCTTGTATTTTTTTGCATTTAAGGGTCAAAATTCCTGACTCAATACTTTTTCCAAAGTCAGACATTTTAAGGTAGTCTTCCGACTCGTTTTCTGTCCATTTTTCAGCAAAAGCCTGACGCAGTTTTTCGATTTCTGGTTTTATTCTGTCAGTTTCTGCAGTATGTCTTATTGAAAACTGGTCCATCTTTGAAGATAACTCTGCATACTCGGGAGTACCTTTTTTTATATTTTTGAGTCGTACTTCCTTCAATGCGTCAAACCATTCACGCATAATCTTGTCGGCTGTCTCATGCAGTTTCTTTGTCTTTTTCATTAATTCGTCAGACTCAGCAGCATACTGATTGATGTCAGCGATTGAATTGAATTTAAAATTTCCGCCACCGTAACGGCCGATATTTTTGCAGCTTCTTTTAAGCATTTCCTCAAACTCATCACCGGCATTTTCTTTATAAACAGAAGCCTTCAGGAGCCCGTCTTCAATCACATGTGCAACCCAGTTATTATTATCGTCCATGGTAAGTCCATCAGGGTTAAAATCAAAAATAATGAAGTTTTTGCTGTAGTTGTACGCTAGGGAACGGTAAGGGATTTTGCTGCCGTCACCGTAATACGCTAAACTGCCTCCATGCCCGTTGATGAAGCCGGCTTGTGCTAGTGGCATGGCGTCGAAACTGTACCACGGAAAGCATTTAACCTGTTCGCCGTTTAATGTGTCATACATGCCCATAATTTAATCTCCTTTTCGTTGTTATTTTTTTTAGATACATTGTTAATATGCGGGATTTTTGTGGAGAAAAAAGACAGTGGAAAAATCCACTGTCTTTCAAAAAATCAGAACAATTTTGTCACATCCACAAGGTATTTCGCTGCATTCTTCTTAATATACTCTACAGTCTTTTCTGACATTTCCACGCCGGAACCCTCGAAAATAACATTTCCGTCATTTTTAATCCTGCAGACACAACCCTCAGAAACCTGCACCCTCTCATCATTTTCAAAAGTAACATCAAAAGGTTTTGCGAAAGCATAATACCTTCCAAGCCGAATTTTATTGGCCGCTTCAAAGTTTTCCGGATGCTCTTTCACGGCTCCAGAAATGCGTTTCAGCTTTTCTTCTATTGTCTCCTCCGGCTCATCCTTATGCATCGCCTTCAGTGCCTTAACATACCACTGACTATTAATGTCATCATCGGTAATATCCTTCAGTTCTTCTGGGCTTTCGATGATGCCCCACCAGCTCTCAGCTCCAAAGATTATTCGCTGCAAATCAAAAACATAAATCGCCGGATTTGATGCCATTCCGACAGTCAGTTCACCTGATTCTTCATTATAGCTCACCGTCTGAGACCACGGCTGATTTCCTAGATACAATCCAAGATATGTTTTACCGCCATATTCTTTATTACATGGCCGAATCTTGACCAGATTTCCTGCACGACCCATCATCAGCTGTTTCGGTTTATCACATTTGATACTGTTGACCTGAATTGGATACTCAATAAACCGACTTTTATAGTCCGGGCAGTTCTCACACTGCTCATTGCTGACGCATACAGACATATCATCTTCTTCTGCATCTCTTCTTTCCTGCATCAGTTTTCTGCAATATGTTTTGTTCATTTCTTTCCCCATATACGGAAAAGCATACTTGCAATTTTTCTGTTTCTCACTTGGTTTGTAATTTTTGTCCATTTCTTTTACTTCCTTTCTTTTTAGCTGTTTTTTATATTTACAAAGACAATATGCAAAAAACAGTGTGAGAAAAAAAGTAAAATTGAATTCAAGTCTTCGTCGTGCCGATTCGTGGCGCCTTCCCGGCTTTGCCCGGTTTGGTACCAGGTTTAAGCGTTCCGTAGCAGCGTTATCCAAAAACCAACGTAGTCACAAACACAAAGAATAAAAACGTCGCAGCCACTTCTGGAAACACAGCATCTTCTTCTCTATTATGGGTGAAGATTTTTTTAGGCTTACTTTCACTGATTCTGATTTCTGTCTCGTCTCCGATATTAATTTCTTTCGGCTTCTGCAGCTTGAAGGATTTGTAGGCCTTTTTGCCCACCTTATATTTATACGTCACTTTAATTGTCCCGTTGTCGCGTCCCGCAATGTCCACAACTTTCGCATCAACCAATCGGCTGTCTTTGTATTGCTGGTGCGTTTGTAGCGAATCGAATAGTACTGCGGTGCTTCCAATAAGAACGATTACAAAGAGAATCAACTTCCACATCAATTTATTTCGTTTTGCATGTCTGATTATACGTTTGGCCATTTTTTTTACTCCTTTTTTATTTTTCTCTATGTACGAAATATGCCTGATTTTTGCTATTGTCATATTTTTTGCGAAAAATATACAAAAAAAACTGCTACCCGATATGGTAGCAGTAAAAAATTAGTAGCTCTGAGGTTCTTCTTCGCAATCGATTCCAAGTTTCGTCAGCATCTCCAAAATCCCGTCATGCCTTCCAGCAGCATATGGATTTTTGTCAATATCATCAGTACCCTCATATTCACGATTGTCGGTAAACAGCTTATTTGCAATTTTAAGAAGCTCCTCCTGTGTATATGTTTTCATTATTTTTTCTCTCCATTCTTTATTTTTCTTGCGTAATTAATATGCAATATACCGATTACGATTAGAAAAATACCTGGGGGCTTTTTTGTTATTATTATTTTTAGTCTGTTGGACTTTTTGCCGCCGAAAGATTTTTGCGAAAAAAATACCGGCAGAATTTCTGCCGGCAGGTTTTTCAATGTCAAATTTCAATATCAGAATCTTCTTTCTCGTATTTCTTCGTCCAAATCGGCCAACCACGCAACAGCAACTAATACTCCTAAAGACGCAATAAAACAAAGGGTAAAGGCAATAATAGTACATATTGCGGTCGTCATTGTAGTGATAATTATTTTTTCTGGAATACTTTTGCGTATCCGTATTTCTTTCTTATCCCCTACTTTAATTTCGTCTACGGATTGCCTAACATTTTCTTCATACTTCTTGTTGTCGTAGCTATAGCGATATTTAACTTCCAGCATGCCGTTTTTCGTAGCAGATACATTGATGACATTTGCTTTTATAATTTCACTGCCTGTGTATGTTTTGTAACTAGTTACAACACTGATTACAAAAATGATGACGCCGACCAAAAAGAATATGATGCAAATAAGTTTAATAAGTGGAAATTTTTTTTCTTGTTTTCCTTGTTTTTTTTTCGTAGTATTTTTATTTACCATTTGAATTTTCCTCACTTTCTGAAATTACTTTTACATTTACAATATACTGGAATTTTTGCCGGATGATAATATTTTTGCGTATTTTTTTTGCAATTATTTTTATTGTTTTTCAGGCACAAAAAAACTGTTGCCAAATAAGCAACAGTTTTAAAAATCAGTTAATAAATTCCTCTTCGCAATCGATTCCAAGGCTGGTCAATACATCCAAAATTCCGTCATGCACTCCGGCGGCATATGGATTTTTGTCAATATCATCAGCGCCCTCGTTTTCGCGATTATCAGTGAACAGTTTGTTTGTGATTTTAAGAATTTCTTCTTGGGTGTATGTTTTCATTATTTTTTTCTCCCTTCTTTATTTTTTTGCATAATTAATATGCAAAATTCCGATTACGATTAGAAAAATACCTGGAGGCTTTTTTTTGTTATTATTATTTTTAGTAAGCTAGACTTTTTGCGGGCCGAAAGATTTTTGCAAAAAAATGCCGGCAGAGGATTTCTGCCGGGGTAGAATATTTTTGTGGCTTATTCTTTTTTGTTCTTCTTTATGTTTTCTTCTGTAATTGACGAAAACGTTACACCTGGCGTCGTCGTGAATCCAGCATTGCTTATTTCGTCATAATCCAAGATATAATCCAAACAAAACTGTTAATCCAAGACCTAATCCAATCAATACATCACAGAGCACGACATAATTGATATCATTGAACTTAAGAATCACTTTCGGGTTGTTTTTCTTAACCCGGATTTCTTTTTTATCTCCTTTTTTTATTTTTTCCGGAGGCTGTATTTTGTCTGATTCATATTCCTTACCGGCGATATTATACCGATATCTGACAACAATATTTTCATCATTATCACCCTCAATATCAATTACTTCAGCCATCACAAGCTGGCTTCCAGAATAATTATTGTAATCACTCCGTGCCATGAACGTAGCGGCAATCATAGCCAGCACACAGGCAAATTTTTTTATCAGCGATATTATGTTCTGGATTTTTTCGGCGTTTTCAGCCAGTTCTTCTTCTTTTGATTTTTCCAAATCTTTCATATCTTCCATATCTCCCATTGGCAGATGCTCCTTTTTTAAGTATTTTTTTTGCTCTATTTTTAATATGCTTGAATTTTTGGCGGCAGGAAAAATTTTGCAAAAAAATGCCGGCATCGGAGGATTTCTGCCGGCGTAATCTTATTTCTTAACATACAAATACCATAATAATATTGCAAATGCTACAAATACAAAAGCAGTAGAGGCGAAAGGAAAAATAGCATCAATTTCTTTCACATAAGGCATTACATCAGATGGGGCTTTGGTACTAATTCTGATTTCTCTTTTTTCACCAACCTTAATATTATTGACCTGTTCTGCATGTTTAATACATTCTGATTTATATTTTTGATTGTCATATCGGTATTCATATTTAATTTGAATATCACTGTTTTGGTTAACTGCAATACCTGTAATCTTTGCAATTACGGTATCACTACTTTTGTATTCTTTATGCAACGTTACGGAATAGTAAAACAATGGAATACTGATGAATAAAAATATGATTATCATTATTTTCGCATGTTTTTCGGCCTTAATCGTTGTATTTTGTATCTGTTCCGTCATAAACTAGTCCTCCTTACACATCCAAATTTGCTTCCGTCGCGTTACTGTAAATATACTCTTTTCTCGGCTGTACCTCATTCCCCATCAGCAGCGCGGTCAAATCAGACGCCGCCTGCGCGTCTTCAATTTCAACCTGCTTCAGCATCCTTGTTGCCGGGTTCATAGTAGTCTCCCACAGCTGTTCCGCATCCATTTCTCCGAGACCTT
>ERZ1106951.907-NODE-907-length-28219-cov-13.868130_pt1 | contig 28219 bp, 26 predicted proteins | sample MGYA00403676_ERZ1106951 | MGnify/ENA primary metagenome ERZ1106951 (study PRJEB35170, sample SAMEA104062398) | human gut metagenome | biome: human gut; feature: human-associated habitat; material: faeces | place: Denmark | collected 2012-04-23 ...
CGCAGAGCCTGTATGCGATGGGGCAGCAGCAACAGATGGCGGCACAGCAGGCAGCGGCAGCACCGAAGATGGAAGCTCCTGCAGGGGGCTGGAAATGCAGCTGCGGCGCAGTAAACACCGGCAAATTCTGTGCAGAATGCGGTCAGCCCAAGCCTGTTGACGATACCTGGACCTGCAGCTGCGGTGCAGTCAACAAAGGCAGATTCTGTTCCGAATGCGGAAAGCCCAAACCGGCTGCAGTAAAACAGTATAAATGCAACAAGTGCGGCTGGGTTCCGGAGGATCCCACCAATCCGCCGAAATTCTGCCCGGAGTGCGGAGACCCCTTTGATGCAGGAGATGTACAGAACTGATCCAAAGAGATACAGGGATGATTACGATTCTGAGAGGGGATGAGCTGTTATGGCGGAACAAATTACCAATTATCAGTGTCCGGCCTGTACCGGACCGCTGCATTATTCGGAAAGCCTTGGCAAGCTGAAATGTGATTACTGCGGTACGGAGTATGAAGTCGCAGAAATCGAAGCGATGTATGCCAAGAAGGAAGAAAAATCTGTCGAAGCCCAGAAAAAGGCAGAAAAAGAGACGGAACAGAAAAAGCAACAGCAGGCAAAGGCGGCCGAAGAGGGCTGGGATACTTCGGATATCAGTGATAACTGGGGGAAGGATGCAGCAGGCATGAAGAGCTACAATTGTCCCTCCTGCGGCGCGGAGCTGATCTGCGATGAGACGACTGCTGCAACCTCCTGTCCCTACTGCGGGAATCCGACTGTTGTGCCCGGACAGTTTTCCGGTGTATTGAAGCCGGATTATGTGATCCCGTTTAAGGTCAGCAAAAAAGAAGCAATCGAAAAACTGAAAATGCACTATAAGGGAAGACCTTATTTGCCGAAATCCTTTAAGGACGACAACCATATCGAAGAGATCCAGGGCGTTTATGTTCCGTTCTGGATGTTCGACGGCAAAGCCTCCGGAGAAGCATCCTATAAGGCTACGACATCGAAGGTATACGAAAAGGGTGACGAAGAGATTACGGAAACCCGTCATTATGAGGTATCCCGTGCTGGCTCCATCGGCTTTGAGAAAATTCCGGTGGATGCGTCATCCAAAATGCCGGATGATCATATGGATTCCATCGAGCCCTATGATTACAGCGGGTTAAAGGAGTTTTCCACTGCATATCTGCCGGGCTTTCTTGCAGACAAATATGATGTGAGTGTTAAGGACAGCCAGAAGCGTGCGGATACGCGCTGTGCCAGCACACTGGAGGATGCCCTTCGGGGAACGGTAACCGGATATGACTCCTGTACTCTTGAGCACAAGCAGATCGATTTAAAGCGCGGCAAGGTACATTATGCACTGCTTCCGGTCTGGATGCTGCATACGAAATGGAACGGACAGGATTTTTTGTTTGCGATGAACGGTCAGACCGGCAAGATGGTCGGCGACCTTCCGACGAGCAAAGGAAAGTTCTGGGGATTGTTTGCAGCCATTGCAGCACCGATGACGGTTGTGCTGACGATCATTTTGATGCTGTCGTAAGGGGGAGAAAGAGATGAAGAAAAAACCGAACGGATTTGTTTCTGTGCTGCTGGCCCTTTGTCTTCTTCTGGCTCCGATGACAGTTTTTGCAGAGAGCAATGCACAGTTAAATTATGTAACGGATGATGCCGGGATCCTGACAGACAGTCAGTGGGAAGATCTGGAGCAGCGTGCACAGCAGGTCTCCGAAGAATATCAGTGCGGCGTCTATATGATAACGGTTGATGATTATACGGATTACAGCACGGAGAGCGTATATACCGCAGATTATACCATCTATCATGACTATGAGATGGGCATGGGAGAGGACCGGGACGGCATTATGATCCTGCTGAGCATGGAGGATCGGGATTATGCGATGTTTGTATACGGTCCGAAGGCTTCTGAGGTGTTCAACGCGTATGGTCAGGAACAGCTGGAAACCTATTTCCTGGATAATTTCCGGGATGACGACTGGTATGGAGGCTTTGGTGACTATATCGATGCCTGCAGCAATTACTTACAGCTTGCAGAGCAGGGAACACCTGTCAGTGCGCCCGAGGGATACGATTCCGGTGACTATGAGGATTATGAAGCGACTCCCGGAGAAAATTTCGGAGTGAGCTTTTTAATGGCACTTGGAATTTCCTGTGTGATTTCTATCATTATCTGTCTGCTGCTGCTGTTGAAGATGCACACGGTGCATCAGAAAACAGAAGCGAACGATTATGTCTCCGAAAAGCTAAAGCTGAGCCGGAAAGAGGATCGTTACACTCACACGACCCAGACAAGACGCAAAATTGAGAGAGAAAGCTCTTCCTCCTCAAGTACCCAAAGCGAAAGCGGTGGAGGAGGCTCGGGACGAAGCGGAAAGTTCTAAACAGAGCAAATCAGAATAAAAAAAGCGACCGGCGGGAGAATTTCTTCCTGCTGGTCGCTTTGCGTTATTCATGACAATAGAATGCTCGCAGAGCGTGCATTCTATTGTTGCTTCTTCATCGGGTGCACTGTCCAAGAAACGCGCAGATCTCATCGATCAGCGCAGCGTTGTCATACTTGTGGTAGTTATCATAAAACGCATAGAAGCTTCCCTTGATGAGCATGGAGAGGCGAATGTTGAACTGCATATTATCTGTATATTCCGGTTTCAGGCGGTAAATATATTCCCGGATCGACGAATCGACGAGGTCTGGGAGAATATGCGCCTGCGAACCGGAGAACAGAAGCTGGATCAGATTGATCTGAGAAAAGAAGCCCGTTGTGATTTCCCTTGTGAACACATCGGGCTTTTCCAGTACATTTTCCGGTCTGGAAATACTGTTTAAAATATTGGTGAGCACCTCTTTCCCGATCTGCTCGGAAAGGTCGTAAATATCCTGATAATGGAGATAAAAGGTGGCTTTGCTGATTTCTGCGAGGGCGGCAAGTTCCCGGATCGTGATTTTTTCGATCGGCTTTTGGGCACGCAGCATCAGAAATGCATTCTTGATGGCGCGTTTGGTTTTGATTTCCCGTTGATCCAAAAGAATTCCCTCCTTTCTGGACAATTTGCCCGAAACGTCCAGTATTGTAACAAGGGGCAGGATTGTCGATTGTGCCGGAAACGCTCCGGCTGGTATGATAATATCATCAGTATACGGCGCAAATAGACACCCGTCAAGAAAATCAACGACGCGCTTTTGCGAATGGCGCGAGGAAGCTGTAACTGCAGATCAGAAAAGCAGGCTGCAAAAAATGATCTTTGCGGACGGAGAGAGAAGAAAGGGAGAAGAACATGGATTTTTACGGATTTTATACCGGACAGGAATTTGAAGCTTATAAATATCTGGGTGCCCATTACACGAAGGAGCGCACGACGTTTCGGACGTTTGCCCCCTCTGCAGCGGGCGTGGAGCTTGTATTAAACGGACAGGGACACGGAATGCAGCGGGTGCATGACGGCAACTTTTATGAAATTACACTGGACCAGGTAAAAGAAGGGGACCTGTATGAATTCCGTATCTGGCACAGGGATGGTTCCTGCCAGGAGCACTGTGATCCCTACGGGTTTGGAATGGAGCTTCGCCCGGCACATAAATCAGTGGTACGGGATCTTAACCGTTATGCATTTACCGATGAAAAATGGTTAAAGGATCGGGAGGATATCAGCACGAAGCCCCTCAATATTTATGAGGTACATGCTGGCTCCTTTAAAAAGCCGGGTACAGGACAGACCGACTGGTATACCTATGAGGAGCTGGGAGAGGTTCTGATCCCGTATCTGAAGGAAAGCGGCTATAACTGTGTGGAATTTCTTCCGCTGAGCGAGCATCCCTGCGATGAAAGCTGGGGATATCAGAATACGGGATTTTTTGCTCCGACTGCCCGGTATGGTACGGCAGAGGGATTACAGAAGCTGGTGGATCAGATGCATCAGAATGGAATTTATGTGCTGCTGGATTTTGTACCGGTACACTTTGCCACAGATGATTACGGTTTGAAACGTTACGATGGCGGAGAGCTGTACGAATATCCGAGCAGGGATGTTGGAGTGAGTGAATGGGGAAGCTGTAATTTTATGCATTCCCGTGGGGAGGTGCGCTGCTTTTTACAGTCTGCGGCGTATTACTGGATGAAGGAGTTTCATTTTGACGGTATCCGGATGGATGCCATCAGCCGGATCATTTACTGGCAGGGGGATGAACGGCGCGGCGTAAACGGTAATGCAGTTGACTTTATCCGTTTTATGAATAAAGGGTTGAAAGAGCGCGTTCCGAACTGTATCCTGGCGGCGGAGGATTCTACGAATTTCCCCGGCGTAACGGCGCCCGCTGATCAGGGCGGACTTGGATTCGATTTAAAATGGAACATGGGCTGGATGCACGACACGCTGGAATATTTTCAGCTCGATCCGTCGGCGCGCACGGAAGCGTACCACAAGCTGACCTTTTCAATGATGTATGCGTATAACGAGCATTATCTGCTGCCGCTTTCCCACGATGAGGTAGTGCATGGAAAGGCGACGATTCTGCAGAAGATGAACGGCGATTACGAACGGAAATTCCCACAGGCACGCGCCATGTACGCCTATATGATGCTGCATCCGGGTAAAAAGCTGAATTTCATGGGCAATGAAATCGGGCAGTTCCGGGAATGGGATGAAAAGCGGGAGCAGGACTGGAACCTGCTGGATTTCCCGATTCACGAAGCGTTCTATCATTATATGAAGGAACTGAATCACCTTTATCTCGATCATCCGGCGCTCTGGGAAAAGGACTTTAACCGCGACGGTTTTATCTGGCTGGACTGCCATCAGGAGGGGCGCGTGATCTACGCGATGCAGAGAATGGCGGGCGACCAGACCGTGATCGGCGTATTCAATTTTTCCGCTCAGCCGCAAAACGGCTATGCCGTACCGCTGCAGAAAGACGGCAGCTATCGCGTGCTGCTTAACAGCGATTGGGAGTGCTTTGGCGGCAGCAAAAAACGGGAAGAACTGGTATATGAGAACAGCTGTGTATTAGACCTCTCGCCCTTTAGCGCAGTGCTGTTAGTTAACGGTTGAAAAACCTGTCTTGCAATGCTATACTAACATTATCTTTTTGTACCTGCAGGCGATCGCGCTGCATTCATAACAAAGCACAGGCATTTTCAATGCACTGCAACGAAGGAGAATACAAGAAATGGAACAGTATAAACAGGAATTTATCGAATTTATGGTGGACAGCAATGTCTTAAAGTTTGGCGATTTTACGTTGAAGAGCGGACGTAAGTCCCCGTTTTTCATGAATGCGGGCGCTTATGTGACTGGCACACAGCTGCGCAGACTGGGCGAATATTATGCAAAGGCGATTCATGACAACTACGGACTGGATTTTGACGTGCTGTTTGGACCCGCATACAAAGGCATTCCGCTGACCGTTGCGACGACGATGGCCATCAGCGAGCTTTACGGCAAGGATATCCGTTACTGTTCCAATCGTAAGGAAGTAAAGGATCATGGCGACACTGGTATTTTACTGGGCAGCAAGTTAAAGGATGGCGACCGCGTTGTTATTATTGAGGATGTAACGACCTCCGGCAAGTCCATCGAAGAAACCTTCCCGATCTTAAAAGCACAGGCAGATGTGGAAATTGTTGGACTGATGGTTTCCTTAAACCGCATGGAGCGCGGACTTTCTTCTGAGAAGAGCGCGCTGGAAGAGATCAAAGAAAAGTACGGTTTTGACGCCAATGCCATCGTAAGCATGGCAGAGGTGACAGAATATCTGTATAACAAGCCCTACAAGGGACAGGTTTATATTGATGATACCTTAAAGGCTGCGATCGACGCTTATTACGCGCAGTACGGTGCAAAATAAGGAGGTTCAACCAATATGGAAGAAAAGACCTATAAGCTTTTGGGCGGCAGCGGCGCTTTGAATATCGCGGTCGGCGCGGTTGTGCTGGTTTCCGGGATTGCAAGCGGCGTGCTGCTGATCGTAAACGGCGCAAGACAGCTGGCACACCGGGGCAAACTGATTTTCTGAGAATGCAGGAAATGGAATTTTTACGCAGTTCCCGGTTACAGATAGGGAACTGCGTAAGCGAAGCTTTTCGGAAAGGAGACCGGCGTGCGCAGGCATTACATTTTTACCGATAAGAGGGAATCCAAAAAGGGGATATTGTCAGCAATGCTGGGGGCAATGTCCCTGATTTCTGTTTTCCTGACCGTCTATTTTACCTGGCAGAATCATGGGACGGCATATGTGCGCTACGGCGTGGTGACACTGCTGTGCCTGATTTTTTCTGTGGCAGGTCTGGTAATTGGAATTATGGCGAAGCTGGAAGAGGATAAATTTTATCTGTTCGCCTGGATTGGCATTGTGTTGAACGCCCTGACCCTGTTGGGGATCGGGGGGATTGTGGCAGTAGGAGTGTATGGATTATGACAGTAATGGAAGAACGGTTTGAGCTTGCCTCACAGCGTATTTTGGAAATCGAAAAAGAAAAACGGATGCCGGAGCAGTTTCAACGCTATTTTGCAGAAAACGCAGACTACCTGGGCGTCCTGCTCGAAGAATACAAATGGATAGCGTCCGGGGCGATGCGGGAAGCCTCTCTGCAAGAGCTGGAACGGCACAACGAAAGCTGCTTCATCGACCTGATGGGACGCAATTATGAGACGAGCTATGCAAACCCTGACTGGGCGTATGCACAGCTTGGCGAAACCTTTGGACAGCTGCTTTCTGCAGTTGCGGCGGAGCTGCGCAGCCTGCCTGCGTTCATTTATGAACAGGATCTGGAAGGCATCACGATCCGCCTGGAGCTGTTTGTCGAAATTTACTGTGCGTTTGCAGAAAGCTTCGAGGAGACAAAAGAAGCACCGGAGTATTCCCGGATCCGGGATATTTTCTACTGGTTTGCAAGCGACTATGCGGAGCTGACTGCAGAGCATGCGATCCGCCATACCGTGGACTGGGGACAGAGATTTGCGCTGGACATCATCGAAAACGCAGACCTGTCTGATATCCGTTACCTGTTCTGGTTCGGGGAATATATCGCGGATGACCAGTGGAAGCTGGCAGAGCATTTGAATGGTCTGCCGGAAGAAAAAATTCAGAAAATCGCAGACACCTACACGGAGGGCTTCCGCAAGGGCTTTGAGCTGGCAAAGAAGCCTCTGGACAAAAAGAAATCCGTCCAGATCCGTTATCCTCTGGGCTTTGAGCGTGTCGTAAAAGCTGCAATTGAAAACTTCAGAAAAATGGGCTTAGAGCCTGTCATCGCCCGCACACCTGCGAGCTTTGCAGAGGGACGCAGAGTGTTCCGGCTCGGATTTTTCGGCGGTGCAGTGAACCGGCAGTTCGACTATGACCATGAAAACGATAAGGCACTGTACCTGGACAAAAAATATGTCCACAGGATGCTGGAATGCCGCAAAAATGCGTGGGAAGAGTACAAAGATATGGCGGTTGTCCATGCAGGTCCCGCTGTCATCGAAGCATTCGGCGAAGAGCCCTTCGAGCCTGCGAGCAAGGAGCATCTGCTCACCTTATCGGTCGAACAGCAGAAGCTGTATGTCGAATATCAGAGCCAGGCGGGTGCGATGACGAACGAATATATCGACCCGGAGGAAAGAAGCTTTACCTGTATCGCGTTCCCGGTTCCGGGCATCGGCGAGCATTTCCCGGAGATTTTCGACGAAGTATTAAAGATCAATACGTTGGATTACAAGACCTACGAGACGATTCAGCAGCACCTGATCGATGCGCTGGATAAGGCAGCGTGGGTGGAGATCAAGGGACGCGGCGACAACCACACCGATATGAAGGTCATGCTCCATACGCTCAACAACCCTGCGCAGGAAACGAATTTCGAAAACTGCGTGGCGGATGTCAACATTCCGGTTGGGGAAGTGTTCACCTCTCCGAAGCTGACCGGAACAGAAGGCGTTTTACATGTACCGCAGACGTTTTTGCGCGGTATGCAGTATAACGATCTGGAGCTGCAGTTTAGGGATGGCATGATTACCAAATACACCTGCCGTAACTTCGAAAAGGAAGCGGAAAACGAAAAGCTGCTGCAGGATGGTGTGCTGTATCATCATGATACGCTGCCGATCGGCGAATTTGCTATTGGTACGAACACGACTGCTTATATGGTAGCGCGCCGTTATGAAATCAATGACAAGCTTCCGGTGTTGATTGCAGAAAAGACCGGCCCCCACTTCGCAGTGGGTGATACCTGCTACAGCTATGAAGAAGACCGCATGACCTATAATCCGGATGGCAAGGCGATCATCGCGCGGGACAACGAGGTGTCCGCGCTTCGTCATACCGATCCGGAAAAGGCATATTTTAACTGCCACACAGATATTACGATCCCGTACGCAGAGCTGGCAGAGGTAACAGCGGTATGTGCAGACGGCACCAGGATTGGGCTGATCAAGGACGGATTTTTCGTACTGGACGGCACGGAAGAATTAAATTTGCCGCTGTATCAGGGATAAACATCTTACAGTTCACCCGCGCTATTGGCGGGAAGGTGCGTTACAGTTCACCCGCGCCATTCGCAAAAACGCGTCTTCGACGCTCTCCGCTGCGTTGCAGCTCCTTTTGCTCATAAAATGGCGCTCCCTTCGTACCTTTTTGAAAGCAGATTTCATGCGAGCATGAAATCTGCTTTCAAAAAGGTACGAGTGAACTGTAATACAAAAATAGGTTGCATCTGCCAAAAAAGTTTAGTACACTGTAGATTGATAAGTTGCGACATATTTTGACAGGAGGATAAAAGCACATGGCACAGGTCAGTATTGTAATGGGCAGTGATTCCGATATGCCTGTAATGGCAAAAGCAGCTGAGATTTTGGACAAATTCGGTATTTCCTATGAAATGCGGATTATTTCTGCACATCGGATGCCCGATACTTTTTTTGAATATGCACAGACCGCGGAGGAGCGGGGCGTAAAGGTGATTATCGCCGGCGCCGGTATGGCAGCTCATCTGCCGGGTATGTGCGCTGCATTGTTTCCGATGCCGGTGATCGGTATCCCGATGCACACGACGTCTCTGGGAGGCAGGGATTCCCTGTATTCCATCGTTCAGATGCCCTCCGGTATCCCGGTGGCGACCGTTGCGATCAACGGCGGTGCAAACGCAGGTATTCTGGCGGCGAAGATTTTAGCGGTTTCCGATCCGGAGCTTCTTGCAAAGCTCAAGGCTTACAGCGCAGAGATGAAAGACGGCGTACTGAAAAAGGATGCAAAGCTGCAGGAATGCGGCTATCACAACTACACAAAATAAACAGGTGCACAGGCACGATATGGAGGATCAGATGGATTACAAGAGTTCTGGAGTGGATATTGAAGCCGGATACAAATCGGTGGAACTGATGAAACAGTATGTAAAGACGACAATGCGTCCGGAAGTGCTTGGCGGACTGGGTGGTTTTTCCGGTGCATTTTCCCTGGAAAAGATCAAGGATATGGAAAAGCCTACCCTGGTATCCGGTACAGATGGTGTCGGAACCAAGATCAAGCTCGCCTTTCTTATGGACAAGCATGATACCATCGGTATCGACTGCGTTGCCATGTGCGTAAACGATATCGCGTGCGCAGGCGGCGAACCGCTCTTTTTCCTGGACTATATCGCATGCGGCAAAAATATTCCCGAGAAGATCGCAGAGATCGTAAAAGGCGTATCCGCAGGCTGTGTACAGTCGGAAGCTGCCCTGATCGGCGGCGAGACAGCAGAACATCCCGGACTGATGCCGGAGGATGAGTACGATCTGGCTGGTTTTGCAGTCGGCGTAGTGGATGAAAAAGACCTGATTACCGGTGAAAACTTAAAGCCCGGTGACGTGCTGATCGGCATGGCAAGCTCCGGCGTGCATTCCAACGGCTTCTCTCTGGTTCGTAAGGTATTCGACATGACCGTTGAAAGCTTAAATACCTATTATGATGAGCTGGGCGCAACCCTGGGCGAGACCCTGCTGGCTCCGACACGCATCTATGTTAAGGCGTTAAAGGCAGTCAAAGAAGCCGGCGTAACCGTAAAGGCATGCAGCCATATCACCGGCGGCGGCTTTTATGAAAACGTGCCCCGTATGTTAAAAGAGGGTACCCATGCGGTGATCAACAAAAACAGCTATCCCATTCCTCCGATCTTTACCCTGATGGCGAAAAAGGGCAATATCGAAGAGCATATGATGTATAACACCTATAACATGGGCCTGGGTATGATCGTTGCAGTAGATCCCGCCGATGTGGATAAGACGATGGAAGCAATGAAAGCTGCAGGCGATACCCCTTATATGGTAGGCACCATCGAAGCAGGCGAAAAGGGAGTGACCTTATGTTAAGGCTTCTGGTCTGTGTCTCCGGCGGAGGTACGAACCTGCAGGCGATTTTCGATGCGATTGACGCGGGAAAAATCCGCAATGCCGAAATCGCAGCGGTGATCAGCAACAACCCGGGCGCATATGCGCTGGAACGTGCGCGGCAGCATAATGTGGAAGCAATCTGTCTTTCTCCGAAATCTTTCGAGAGCAGAGAGGCATTCAATCATGCCCTGACCGAAAAGGTAAAGGAAATCGCGCCGGATCTGATCGTGCTGGCAGGATTTTTAGTCGCTGTTCCGGCAGAGATGATCGAAGCGTTCCCAAATCAGATTATCAATATCCATCCGTCGCTGATCCCTGCGTTTTGCGGCGTTGGCTTTTACGGTCTGCATGTCCATGAGGGTGTGCTTGCGCGCGGTGCAAAAGTGACCGGCGCGACGGTGCATTTTGTGGACAGCGGAATGGATACCGGTCCGATTATCTTACAGAAGGCGGTTGAAGTGCAGCAGGGCGATACACCCAAGAGTCTGCAGCAGCGGGTCATGGAGGAAGCGGAATGGAAAATTTTACCCCAGGCCATCGATCTGATTGCGCAGGGCAGAGTAACCGTTGTGGATGGAAAGACGATTATCGCATCGTGATGCAAAATTGCATCGCATAACAGCGAAAACGCCTGAAAATATGGAGGTTCATATGAAAATTCTGATTGTGGGAAGCGGCGGCAGAGAGCATGCGATCGCTGCAAGTGTGGCAAAGAGCCCGAAAGCAGAGAAGATTTACTGTGCGCCCGGCAACGCCGGAATTGCGCAGCTGGCAGAGTGCGTTCCGATCGGCGCGATGGAATTTGACCGTCTGACCGAGTTCGCAAAGGAAAAAGAGATCGACCTCGTTATCGTCGGCATGGATGATCCGCTTGTCGGGGGCCTGGTAGACCAGCTGGAGGCAGCCGGGATCCGTGCATTCGGTCCTCGCAAAAATGCGGCGATTCTGGAAGGCAGCAAGGCATTTTCCAAGGAACTGATGAAAAAATACAACATTCCGACGGCTGCCTATGAAGTGTTCGACAAGGCAGAGGATGCGCTGGAATATCTGCATACCAAAGCGAAATTCCCGATCGTTTTAAAGGCGGATGGCCTTGCACTTGGAAAAGGCGTTTTAATCTGCAGCACGTTGGAAGAAGCGGAAGACGGCGTATGCACGATTATGACAGATAAGAAATTCGGCACAGCCGGCAACAAGATGGTCATCGAAGAGTTCATGACCGGACGCGAGGTTTCCGTGCTGTCCTTTACAGATGGAAAGACCATCCAGATCATGTCCTCTGCCCAGGATCACAAGCGCGCAAAGGACGGCGATCAGGGCTTGAACACCGGCGGCATGGGCAATTTTTCCCCGTCTCCGTTCTATACAAAAGAGGTTGATGCGTTCTGTAAAAAATATATCTATCAGGCTACCGTCGACGCAATGTCTGCGGAAGGACGCACCTTTCAGGGTGTAATTTTCTTCGGCCTGATGCTGACACCTGACGGCCCGAAAGTGCTGGAATATAATGTCCGCTTCGGTGATCCGGAAGCGCAGGTTGTGCTGCCGCGTATGAAAAACGACATTCTGGACGTTTGCGAGGCATGTATCGACGGTACGCTCGATCAGCTCAAGTTGGAGTTTGAAGACAATGCGACAGTTTGTGTTGTGCTGGCATCGGACGGTTATCCGTTAAAATACGACAAGGGACTCCCGATTTCCGGCCTGGAAGCCTTTGACGGAAAAGACGATGTGTTCTGTTTCCATGCAGGAACCAGGTTTGCAGAAGACGGAAAGACGATCCTGACCAACGGTGGACGTGTGCTGGGTATCACGGCGAAAGCGCCTACCTTAAAGGAAGCGCGCGCAAAAGCGTATGCAGCGACCGAATGGGTCAATTTTGCCAACAAATATATGAGACACGATATCGGTAAAGCGATCGACGAAGCATAATATACCGATAGAGCACTGGCGACAGGCGAAATCGGAAGCCTGGCTGAGGAGTTTGGAAAAGAGAAAAGGTCCGCAGAGACCTTTGCGGATCGGAATCAGAAAGGTACGTAAACTAGAATGATGAAATGGACGACCAAGTTCAGCACTGTGCTGGGATGTGCACTTGCTGCGGTATTTTTATTTACATCCACAATGGAAGTCGGCGCTGTACCGCTGACCTCTTCCCCGAGCGGAACGACAACGACCACAACAACCGACACCAATGCTGCAGAGGACGGAAATGCTGATGCAGCCGCAGAGGATAACGCAGCAGAGGATAACGCAGCAGGGACAGCTGCTGCAGGAACCGTTACCAGCGCAACCGTAACCTCTTCCAGCGTTAATATCAGAAGCGAAGCTTCCACCAGCGCAAGCGTTGCAGGTAAGGCAGCCAGCGGACAGGAGCTGACCGTTACCGGCGAGACACAGGGCAGCGACGGCAAGACCTGGTATGCAGTAACATTTGATAATGTAAGCGGATATATCCGTTCCGATCTGGTAGAGGCACATGTGTCGGAGGCGACAGCAGAGCCGGCTGTTGACGAAACTCAGGAGACGGAGGAACCGGAGGAGGAGCCGATCGTAGACAACTCCGCAGATTATTCCGTCGCCTTTGAGGATGACGGAAGCGGCAGCAGTGCATGGTATCTGCATGATAATACTATGGGAACCAGATATCAGGTCAGTGACCTGCTGAATGCAGAGGAGACCAACAAGAACAACCAGGCGACCATCGACCAGACCGCAAAGAGCATGCGCTTTGTCGTTATTCTGATGGCGTTTGTAATCGTAGTTCTGATTATCGTTGTAACAATCCTGATCATCAAAGTCAGAAGCACGTATGAAGACTATGACGATTATGATGATGACGAAGAGGACGACGAGGATGACGAAGACGACGATGAGGATGAGGAAGAGGAAGAAGAACGTCCGCGCCGCTTTGGCCGCAAAAAGCCTGCCCGTTATGTAGAAGAGGATGACGACGAGGACGAAGACGATGACGAGGATGAGGACGAGGAAGAGGAAGAAGAGCGTCCGCGCCGCCGTCCGGCAAAGAAGGCTCCGGTAAAGAAGCCTGTCCGTCGCCCCAGAGTCGACGAATATGAAGACGAGGATGACGAGGAGGACGAGGAAGAGGAAGAAGAACGTCCGCGCCGCAAAAAGGGCAAATCCAAAGATTGGCAGTCCAGGAATTTCCTGGATGATGACGATCTCGAATTTGAATTCCTTGACCTGAAATAAATCTTCCAAAAAGCAAGCATTCAGAAAACAATAGAAGCACGTTCTGCGAACATTCTATTGCCGTGAATCCATAAAAAACATCCGGCTTTTGCTGCAAACTGCCCGCTGTCTGGCGGGAGCACAGGAAACAGCAGTGCCGGGTGTTTTGTTTTATTCATGACAATAGCATGCTCGCAGCGCGTGCATGCTATTGTTGACTATTTTCAGGATTCTTGTTATAGTGTTTCTAGAACACTTTAAAGAGAAAATGGATGGGAGATCAGCATGATTCTGGAAGTCGATTTTAACAGCGAAGAAGCGTTATATATACAGCTGCGCAATCAGATCATTGTCGGGATTGCGACAAACAGGCTCAAGGAGGGAGAGTCCCTCCCGAGCGTGCGGCAGCTTGCAGAATCCATTGGGATTAACATGCATACAGTGAATAAGGCATATACCGTGCTCAAGCAGGAGGGCTTCGTCAAGGTGGACAGACGCCGCGGCGCAGTGATTGCGATTGATGCAGATCGGATCAGTGATCTGGAGCAGATGCGGGAGTCGCTGCGGGTCATTCTGGCACGGGCAAGTTGTCGGAATATTTCCCGCGAGGAAGTACATGCTTTGATAGATGAGATTTATGAAGAGTATGGAGGACTATAACAGATGCAGTCACAGTTTACGGATAAGGCAAAAACTGCCCTGCTTTTGGCAGGGCGGGCGGCAAAAAGCCTGCATCAGAATTATGTTGGGACAGAGCATATCCTGCTGGGCCTGATCAAAGAAGGAACCGGCGTGGCATCAAGGGTTCTGACGGAAAACGGGGCAAAAGAAGAGGCGATCCGGGAAATGATTCAGGATCTGCTGGCTCCGGAGACGCCCAATCCGGTCATAGAGCGGGACGGTTATTCCCCCCGGGCAGAGGAAGTTCTGGAGGAAAGCCACAGACAGGCGGAAAAGGCAGGCAGCGCGCTGACCGGAACGGAGCACATTTTGTTAGCGCTTTTAGGAGATGGGGATAATGTTGCAGTGCGGGTGCTGCAGACGCTGTCGCTGCCGCTGCAGAAAATCATGCGGGATACGCTCCTGGCAGCAGGACTGGACCCTACGGCGTACCGCGAAGAGCTGGGACGCAGGCAAAAAAAGAGCCAGACCGGGACGCTGGAGCTTTACAGCCGGGATCTGACGAAGCTGGCTGCACAGGGAAAGCTCGATCCGGTTGTCGGGCGCGATCAGGAGATTGGGCGCGTGATTCAGATTTTAAGCCGCAGGACGAAGAACAATCCGTGCCTGGTAGGAGAACCCGGTGTCGGCAAAACGGCGATCGTCGAGGGACTTGCACTTCGGATTACGGAGGGCAGCGTGCCGGATACGGTAAAGGATAAACGGGTTCTGATGCTGGATCTGTCCGGGATGATCGCGGGAAGCAAATACCGCGGCGAATTTGAGGAGCGAATTCGTAAGGTCATCCGTGAGGTGACAGACGACGGAAATATTTTACTGTTTTTGGATGAGCTGCACACACTGATCGGTGCAGGCGGCGCAGAGGGGGCGATTGACGCTTCCAACATTTTAAAGCCGTCCCTTGCGCGCGGCGAGATTCAGCTGATCGGCGCGACAACGCTGGAAGAATACCGCAAATATATCGAAAAAGATGCTGCTCTGGAACGCCGTTTTCAGCCGGTTACGGTCGAAGAGCCAACGGAAAAAGAGGCGATCGGCATTTTACAGGGAATCGTTTCCAGATATGAAGAGCATCATAAAGTAAAGATTCTGCCGGAAGCCCTCGAGGCCGCAGTACATCTTTCCAATCGCTATATCAACGACCGGAAGCTCCCGGACAAGGCGATCGACGTGATGGACGAGGCGGCTGCTGCGGTGCGCCTGCAGCGGATGCAGACGACTGACGAGGCAACAGACCAGGCAAAGGAAATCAAAACGCTGGACGAAAAGCTGGAGCAGGCGATTCGCGATCAGGATTTGGAGGAGGCCTCCAGACTAAAACAAAGGCTAAAGGAGGCACTCGCCCGTTACGAAAAGCACCAGAAACGGCAGGAAAAGAGCCGCAAAAAGGGGCAGCCAGAGGTGACAGCAGAGGATATCGCAAAGGTCATTTCCACTTGGACAAAGGTTCCGGTGAGCCGCCTGACCGAAAAAGAGAGCGAACGGCTGTTAAAGCTGGAATCTATTCTGCACAAGCGCGTGATCGGACAGGAAGAAGCCGTATCGAGCGTTGCGCGGGCGATGCGCCGCGGCAGAGTCGGACTGCAGGATCCGAGACGACCGATCGGTTCGTTTTTGTTCCTCGGTCCCACAGGTGTCGGAAAGACGGAGCTTGCCAAGGCGCTGGCAGAAGCGATGTTTGGTTCAGAAAACGCGCTGATCCGCGTGGACATGTCGGAATATATGGAAGGGCACTCTGTTTCGAAAATGATCGGCTCGCCTCCGGGCTATGTCGGCTTTGACGAGGGCGGACAGCTTTCTGAAAAGGTTCGCAGAAATCCGTATTCGGTGGTTTTATTCGACGAAATCGAGAAAGCGCACCCGGATGTTTTCAATATTTTGCTACAGGTGCTGGACGATGGGCATATCACGGATTCCAGAGGCAGGAAGGTCAGCTTCAAAAATACCGTCATCATCATGACGTCCAACGCCGGTGCACAGCGGATTGTGGAGCCCAAAAATCTCGGCTTTGCGGCAAAAGAAGATGCGCAAAAGACTTACGAAAAGATGAAATCCGGCGTGATGGAAGAGGTAAAACGCCTGTTCAAACCGGAATTTTTAAACCGGATTGATGAAACGATCGTATTCCATCAGCTGACAAAAGACGATATGAAGCGAATTATCAATCTGCTGGCGCAGAGCCTGATTACGCGCTGCCGGACGCAGCTGGATATCAGCCTGACACTGACACCATCTCTGAAAGAGCATATCGTAGAAAAATACAGCAACCTGAAAATGGGTGCAAGACCGTTAAAGAGAGCAATTCAGACGCTGATCGAGGACGCACTTGCGGAAGAAATTCTGTCGGGACGGGTAAAATCCGGCGATCATGTGAGTGCAGGCTTCCGCGAGAATAAAGTTGTTTTCAGCGTCAAAAACAAATAAACAGCAAACCGCCGCAAAGGCGGACAGGAGGACAAAAGAATGGCAGCAGTAGCAGAACTCATCAGAACAGAAGCAGACGGAAAGATCAGCTTCGGTAATCATCTTCTGCAGGAAAAGAGCAAGAAGGAGGGCTTTGAGGCTGGCGGCGATGAGTACAAGGTAAAGACTTTTAAAGAGATTACCAAGCTGGAAAGAAACGGCATGTTTGTCTATGAATCTGTGCCCGGCACGAGCGTAGAGCATTTTGCGGAGAGCGAAAATGGCGTCAGCTTCACGGTAGAGGGCACAGAGGACGCGCAGATCACACTCGGTCTGGAGGAAGATACGGAATATGATGTGAAAATCAACGGTGAGGATGCGGGCAGAATGCGCACGAACCTTGGCGGAAAGCTGAATGTGAGCGTGGAGCTTGCTGGAATCGGAGAAGTAAAGGTAGAAATTTCAAAATAAATGGCAACCAAAATAAAAACCAGATTTTTCTGTCAGGAATGCGGCTATGAAACGGCAAAATGGCTGGGGCAGTGTCCGGGCTGTAAGGCGTGGAACTCCCTCGTAGAGGAACCGGTTTCCGTGTCCGCAGGCGGAAAAGAGAAAAAGCAGGTGCTGTCCGGGGTGCAGAGCGCTCCGGCGGTGCTGAATGAAATTTCGATGGAAGAGGAAAGACGCACGGAAACCGGGATGGGAGAGCTCGACCGGGTACTGGGCGGCGGAATCGTTACCGGCTCGCTGACGCTGGTCGGCGGCGACCCGGGTATCGGCAAATCGACGCTTCTTTTGCAGATGTGCAGGAACCTTTCGTTAAAAAAGCAGCACATTTTGTATGTATCAGGCGAGGAATCCTTACGCCAGATCAAAATGCGCGCGATGCGGATCGGCGATTTTTCGGACACGCTGGAGCTGTTCTGTGAGACGAACCTGAATCGGATTGAGGAGGTAATCCAGCAGAAAAAGCCTCAGATCGTCATCATTGACTCCATCCAGACGATGTACAATGAAGCGGTCAGCGCGGCGCCCGGCAGCGTGTCGCAGGTGCGCGAATCGACTGGTGTTTTGCTGCGGCTGGCAAAAGGGCTCGGTATTTCGATTTTTATCGTCGGCCATGTGACCAAAGAGGGAACGGTGGCAGGTCCCAGAGTGCTCGAGCATATGGTGGATACGGTGTTGTATTTTGAGGGCGACCGACATGCATCTTATCGAATCCTCCGGGGTGTCAAGAACCGTTTTGGCTCAACCGATGAGATCGGCGTGTTTGAGATGCGCCAAGAGGGGCTGACAGAGGTGTTAAACCCGTCGGAATTTATGTTAAATGGCAGACCTGCAGGCGCGAGCGGCTCGGTCGTCTCCTGCTCAATGGAGGGGACTCGTCCGATGCTCACGGAGATTCAGGCGCTCGTCTGCCACAGCAATTTTGGCATTCCACGCCGTCAGACGACCGGAACGGATTTTAACCGCGTCAATTTGCTGATGGCGGTATTGGAAAAACGGCTTGGCATGCAGATCGGGGGGTGTGATGCTTACGTCAATCTGGCGGGCGGCATTCGGATTACAGAGCCTGCCATCGATCTTGGAATCGTGATGGCAATCATGTCGAGCTTCAAAAACAGCCCCGTCCCGGAGGGCGTTGTCGCCTTCGGGGAAGTGGGCCTGAGCGGGGAAGTACGCGCCGTTTCGATGGCGGAGCAGAGAGTGAGGGAGGCGCAGAAGCTCGGTTTCACAACCTGTATCCTCCCCCAGGTCTGTCTCGAAAAAATGCCGAAAATTTCCGGCATCCGATTAGTCGGTGTCCGCAGTGTTGCCGATACCGCGCGGGAGCTGTAAGAACGCCCTACAGCGGCTGGTTGGGATAACCCGGAAAATAAAACGGAAGGGTCGCACCCGGAACAGGATATACTGCGATCTTGTCGTCGAACAGATTTTTTTTGGACGGCACTTCGTCATTTTTGGAAACCGGATTGACGCCGTCGGGAGAGAGGATGCAGTCATCCGCAAGGTCAGAAGGACGGTCTGATTCTGGAATTACAGGATACATGACAAAAACCTCCTTTTCATTGTTGGATTCAAAAAGCGATAGGAAAGCTTTTGGGATCAGTATGTATCTTTTTTGGGGAAAATATTCTATTGTTACTATTCTATTGTTACAGTTCACCCGTACCGTTTGGGGGCAGATTTCATGCTCGCATGAAAATCTGCTTACAAAAAGGTACGAATGGCGCGTGTGAACTGCAACATTTTGAAAAAGTAGTTGACAAAAGATACAGTGGTGCGATACAATATGATCAAGTTGAGAAGTTATCAACCCACAAAATCAGGCAGGATGTTTTCCGCAAGGAGGATGTCCTGCCATCCCCCCACAAAGATTCGATACCTGCTGATTTCGTGTCAGCAGGTTTTTTATTTGTTCATGACAATAGAATGCTCGCAGAGCGTGCATTCTATTGTTGCATAAGAAAGTTCGTTTCTATGCAATGTTATACAATAAAAAACGCTCCGCGAGGATGCACACTCGACGCAAGGGTAGATGGTTGCCGAAGCAACCGCGCCTCGGCGCAAAAATATACTAAGGCACATTCTTTTTATATTTTATATGGAGAATACGAATGAAAAAAACGGTTTTAAAGGAAAATAATTCCTACAGAATGCAGTGTATCGCAGAAGAAAATCTGGAACAGGAAATGGACAGCCAGGTAGAGCCGTTTCTGAAACAGGTTCAGATTTGCGGGTGGATGGAGGTCGCGCCCGAAGGTGGTGAATCGCAGGAGCGTGATGCGGCATCGGCAGACAGCACATCGCAAAAGCCTGAGAACGCGCCAGAAGACGGTGTGGCTCAGAAAAAAACAGCTAAGACGGGCGGTCTGTATTATGAACTGTATCCGCAGGAGACACAAAAAGGGACGATCGTGATCAGCTATGGATTTACAGAGTCCTGCCTGAAATATCATGAATTGATTTACTATTTTTATCTGCAGGGATATCAGGTGGCGATTATGGATCACAGAGGGCATGGAAAATCCATGCGTGAAGTGGAAGATCACACAATTGTACACATTGGATTGTTTTCACGATATGTAAAAGATCTGCACCGGTTCGTCAAAACAGTGGTGAAGCCGATGGCAAAAGATCTGCCGCTGTATCTGTACGCACATTCCATGGGCGGCTGTATCGGCGCATTTTATCTGGAGCAGTACCCTGAGGATTTTGCCAAAGCGGTTCTGAATGCACCGATGTTGGGAGTGAATCTGGGCGGCGTGCCGTCCTGGGCGGCGCGGGTGCTGTGTGATTTTAAAGTGTTCGGAGGCAATGGGAAGGATCGTCTGCTCACACAGGGCACTTTTGATCCGGAAGAGTCTTTTTCGGACGCGTCCTGCAGCTCCGAAGCGCGCCATGATTATTATATGAAAAAACGGCGGGAGGATGAAAGCTGCCAGACCTCTTCAGGAAGCTATGAATGGGGCAGGGAAGCGATCAATGCCGGGAAATTTGTCATCAGCAAAAAGCAGGCGAAAAAGGTGAAGACGCCGGTGCTTTTATTTCAGGCGGAAAAAGATACGCTCGTAACGCCCGGAGCACAAAAAGAGTTTATCAAGAGGATCCCAGATGGACTGCTGGTGGTTGTGCCCGATATCCGGCATGAAATTTACCGCGCGCCAAACAGCGTCCTGCAACCGTATCTGGAAATGATTTTTGAATTTTATGACAGTGGGGAAAAAGTCCTGTAAAAAAAGAGGATCGGCAGAAGTTTTGCTTTCCTGCCGACGATATGAAAGCAAGACTTGTTGCGTATTGACCGCCGGGGTGGTATGATAGAAGAAATGCAGACGGGCATAGTTTGCACAGTTTTGAGCGAAATGGAGATTAGAATGGAACAGTTAGCAATTTTTGGCGGGGAGCCGGTTCGGAAGACACCGATTTCCTATGGGCACCAGTATATTGATGATGCGGACATAGAAGCGGTTGCAAATGTGCTGCGCAGCGATGCACTTACCTGTGGACCGAAGGTGACAGAGCTGGAGAAGCGTTTGTGCGAAGTAACCGGGGCAAACTATGTCGTTATGGTCAGCAACGGAACGGCGGCGCTGCATCTGGCTGCGATGGCGGCGGGCATTACGAAAGGGGATGAGGTAATCGTAACCCCCCTGACGTTTGCTGCTTCCGCCAACTGCATTTTGTATTGCGGCGGAACGCCGGTATTTGCTGATGTAAAGCGTGACACCTACAACATCGACCCGGAGAGCATCCGCAGCCATATCACAGAAAAGACCAAAGCTGTCGTTGCGGTGGATTTTACCGGTCAGGCAGTGGAGCTGGATGAGATCCGTCAGATCTGCAAGGAGCATAATCTGATGCTGATCGAGGATGCGGCGCATGCGATCGGCACACAGTATAAAAATAAAAAAGTCGGCAGCATCGCAGATTTTACAACCTTCAGTTTTCATCCGGTCAAAACCGTAACAGCCGGAGAAGGCGGCGCGATTGCGACCAACGATGAGAAGCTGTATCACAGGCTGCTTCGGCTGCGCTCTCACGGAATTACGAGAAATCCGGATGAGATGGTACATCCGACCGATGCGAAGTGGTACAATGAACAGGTTGAGCTCGGCTATAACTATCGGATGACAGATTTTCAGGCGGCGCTTTTGCTCAGCCAGTTAGACAAGCTGGACCGTTTTATCGAAAGAAGAACTCAGATTGTAAAACGCTACAACGAAGCATTTGCAGAGTGCCCGGAGCTTGTGCTGCAGCGGGAGATCCCGGAGTCAAAGACGGCACGCCATTTGTATGTCATTCAGTTAAACCCTGAGCTGCTGACCTGCACCAGAAGAGAGTTTTTCGATGCGTTGTATGCGGAAAATGTGCATGTACAGGTGCACTATCTGCCGGTTTACTGGCATTCCTATTATGAAAAGCTGGGCTATCCCAAGGGACTGTGCCCGAATGCGGAGTACCTGTATGAGCATGTGATGAGCATCCCGCTCTTTTACAGCATGACAGACGAGGACGTGGAAAGCGTCATCACTGCGATTAAAAAAGTGCTCGCTTATTACAGGAGATAGATTGGAGAACGAACATGAAGAAATTTTTGGAGCTCATTTCCGAAGAGATGGGAAAAGGCTTTGAAGCTGCAGGTTATGAGGCACAGTTGGGACGCGTAACCGTGTCCAACCGTCCCGATCTGTGCGAATATCAGTGTAACGGCGCGATGGCGGGCGCAAAAAAATACCATAAAGCCCCGATCATGATCGCCAACGACGTAGCGGAAAAGCTGACGGACAGCGCAGTATTTTCTGAAGTATCTGCGGTTGCGCCCGGATTTTTGAACCTGAAAGTAAAGGACAGTTTTGTCTGTGAATATTTAAAGGAGATGGCTGCAGCGGAGAAGTTTGGCGTAGAGCCTCCCGAAAAGAAAAAAACCATCGTTGTCGATTACGGCGGTCCCAACGTTGCAAAGCCGCTCCACGTCGGTCATCTGCGCTCCGCAGTCATCGGCGAAAGCATCAAGCGGATCAACCGTTACAAAGGACATAGGGTTATCGGCGATGTCCATCTGGGCGACTGGGGACTGCAGATGGGTCTGATCATTACCGAGTTAAAAGCACGCAAGCCCGAGCTGCCTTATTTTGATGAAAGCTTTACCGGGGAATATCCGCAGGAGGCTCCCTTTACCGTATCTGAGCTGGAAGAAATCTATCCGACAGCGAGCGGCAAGTCCAAAGAAGATCCTGCGTATAAGGAGGCAGCGCTGGAAGCAACGCTGCGCCTGCAAAGCGGTGACCGTGGCTACCGCGCGCTGTGGAAGCATATTATTGCGGTATCTGTAGCCGATCTGAAAAAAAACTATAGCAACCTGGATGTGGAATTTGATCTCTGGAAGGGAGAATCCGATGCAGACCCGCTCATTCCGGGACTGGTAAGTCGTTTAAAAGAATCCGGCCTTGCGTATGAAAGCCAGGGCGCGCTGGTTGTAGATGTTAAAGAGGATACCGATACGAAGGAAATGCCGCCCTGCATCATCTTAAAATCCGATGGCGCGGCGCTGTATGCAACGACAGACCTTGCAACAATCGTGGACCGTATGGAGAATCTGCATGCGGATTCCCTGATCTATCTTGCGGACAAGCGTCAGGAGATGCACTTTGTACAGGTGTTCCGTGTAGCGAAAAAGGCGGGGCTGGTAACACCTGAAACAGAGTTAAAATATGTTGGTTTCGGCACGATGAACGGCAAGGACGGAAAGCCCTTCAAGACGAGAGAGGGCGGCGTTATGCGTCTGGAATACCTGATCCGCGATATTGACGAGGAAATGTACCGTAAGGTATCCGAAAGCCGTCATGATCTGTCTGAGGAAGAGGCAAGAAAGATCGCCAAAATCATCGGTCTTTCCGCAATCAAATACGGAGATCTGTCCAATCAGGCTTCTAAGGACTATATCTTCGATATTGATCGCTTCACTTCCTTCGAGGGAGACACGGGTCCGTATATTCTGTATACAATCGTGCGTATTAAATCGATCCTTGCCAAGTATCAGGAGCAGGGAAAGAGCCTGGAAAACCTGTGCCTGGAGGAGGCGCAGGGCGCTTCCGAAAAAGATCTGATGCGTCAGCTGTGCAGCTTCAATGCAATGATGGACAGTGCCTGTGAGGAAACTGCGCCCCATAAGATCTGCGCGTACATTTATGATCTGGCGAACGCGTTCAACAAGTTTTACCATGAGACAAAGATTCTGGCAGAAGAGGATCAGAAGAAGCAGGCAGGCTGGATTGCACTGCTGAAGCTGACCAAAGAAGTGCTGGAAACCTGCATCGATGTACTGGGCTTCTCCGCACCCGACAGAATGTAAAAATGAAATCCCGCGCCGCAGGCTTCTTAAGTCTGCGGCGGATTGCATAAGCAACATAATTTCACTCAGCCGCTTATGCGTCCTTGCAGAGTGGAATTATCGTATAGAAACGAAGTCTTTTATACGATAAAAAAAGCCGCAGCTGGTTTTTACCAGCTGCGGCTTTTATGTTGTTCGTTTAACCACGCGACAGCTTCCAGACAGCCCTCCTGGGTCAGGGGAAACTGTTTTGTTGTCTTTTGCTCGGCGGGCGTTTTGACAAAGCAGAAGGGCTCTGGCCAGATCGTGACGTCCATACAGTCCCCCTCTTCATTTTTTCCTTTGGAAAGCCGATATCGCATGCCGCAGTAGCTTCCGGTCTGTGCTTCCTTTTTGATATAGTTCACATGAATGATTTCCGGTGAGATCATAGTTTCCTCCAATGGCAGTGCTGCAGTTTTCTGCAGAGCTTAGAAAAACAGCGGGATACCGACCAGTCCAAAGTAGCCGACGGATAAAATTCCGGCGATACTAAGCAGTGTGCGGTAGATTTTTTTCTGGAACAGCTCCGGGACGGTGCTTGCAAGGTATCCGGCGATCAGAATACATGGCAGCAGATAGCGTCCCTGAGCCATGGATTCGATCAGCCAGGAGTTTACAATGGATGCAGCAAGCTCACCCACCATCAGCAGCGTGCAGATAACAAAACGGATTTTGCCCTGCAGATTGTCAGGTTGTCGGAACGTGGCGATTCCGATTCCTGCAAACAGTGTAAGATAGAGCAGCCCCATGCACCAGTAGTACCACGCGCCGGTATCGTGATCCTGTAAAAGTCCGCAAAAGCTCTTGTAGCTCATGGCAAACCAGTCCGGGTTTTCGGCAAAGACGTCAGAAAGCGTATAGCCGCGGCTGTACATATGCCAGGACGGGTTCAGCTCTTCGGTCGGGGTAGACGGATTTTTGTCGTAGTCGGCGTACTGGATGGCGACCGCTTCCTTGACCTGGGATTTTTCCGTACCGTAGTGCGCGATGTCAAAGCCAGCCCGGAATGCAAAGACGGCGAGAAAAACGCCCACAATAATCAGATAATTACGCCAGAGCACTTTTTTCTGTAAGGAGTCTTTCTGCCAGATCAGCCGCAGCAAAAGGACGAAGAAGGACAGCGCCAGAATCGCGAGATAGCACTGCTTTCCGAGGGCGATGTTGCCAAACAAAAGCCCTAAAAGAAGAAAAGCAGGAATATCTCTCCGGCATAATTTTTTCTTTTCTACGGTGCGATAAAGCAGACTCTGCGGGTTGCACAGCAGGCAGGTGATCGCGAAAGCGATGGTAAAATCCAGCGCATCTGCCGTCGTATAGGAAAAAATGTACCAGGACTGGACGCAGATTCCGAGTGCGACCATGAGCCAGTTTTTCTGACGGATATTCCGGACAAAATAAAAGGCGAGGGCAGCAAACAGCAAAAGGTTCGGAACGCGGTAGTAGGCAAGGCTGCAGAACATCGTTTTAAAAAGCAGGGCGATCTTTCCGGCAAGATAAAAGTACCAGGTGTAATTTTCCAGCTTGGTGTAACCGTAGCCGCTATAGGTCTGAGCAACAGCGGGATCCCGCATATCGGGCGGCAGAAAGTGCGTCATGCCGTAATCCAGACAGGCTTTGACGTCCCATTCGTCGGGATGCAGACCGAGGGCAGAAAACAAACCGATGATACAGACGACGAGCAGTGCACCTGCAATCACCGCCGTGCTGATGAGGGCAAACCAGTCAAAGTGCCCGGAGCTGTCCGGCAGGAACAACGTTTTCAGATAAGAAGCGATACCATTGCGGAAAAATAAAAGCACACAGAGCAGCAGCGCGATGGACAGGGCAAGGAAAAAGCGCTGGCGCACATATAAAACGTGGAGCTTTGCAGCCGCATTTTCGGCAGCCTCCCGGATACTGTCAGCAGAAAGCAAAAAGCTGCTGTCGGGATTTTGCGGTGTGAAAACGAGCTCTTCCCCGTTTAACTGCCAGGAGGCGTTGACGGGGAAAGCCTGGGCTTCCAGATCGGCGGCATTCATTGTGAAAAAAGCTTCTCCGTTTAGAAAAAAGCCGACGTGTGTGACGCGATAGGATTCCTGGGTATTCGTCGGGTCAAACCGAAATAAGGTAAGACTACGCAGATCGGGCAGACCGGAAAAGGTGACGATGTTACCGTCCCGGGTTCCATCAGTGGAGTTGTCCTGCGAAAGTTCGTCATTGTCGCTGTAAAAAAGCTGGGACAGGACGGATGTGTCATCGTTTCTCAGATAAAGATCCGCCGACCACGAAAAATGATCCGGCGCTTTCAAAACCCAGATAAACGACGCCAGGAATAAAATCAGGATCGGAAGATAAAGGAATAGATTTTTTCTGGATGTATGCATGAAATGTCCTCTTTCGTTATAAAATAAGCTATTTTCTAACAGTAAGTATAGCGGAATTAAAAAATTTTTCAACTTGAATAGCAATTTGTTGGTGGACTTCGACGAACAAAAATAAGCGATAGTTTAAGAAAGAACGCAGTGCCCGGAACAAATTCGCCGGGATGGGAACACAACAGAGCAAATTTTTCTTGACAGGCAGGGCAGCAGAGAGGACAATTGGGAAAAAGAAGTAGTTTGGTCAGATTTTGCAGGAGGGCAGAACCGGATGCCTGGTATACGATTGCCTTGGGCAAGACTCCTGCAGAATGGGGAGGGTTTCTTTTCATGATTCAGAAAACGAACGTCTGGAAAACAGCGGCGGGTTTGCTGCTTACAATTTCGATGATGATAAGCTCTGTACCGATGACGGCAGCAGCGGCAGAGCCTGCAGCGCAGGCGGAAAGTACAGAAACCTCTGACTACGGTGCGCCGGCATATGGGACGAAAGCGGCGAACCTGCATCGGCTCACCTCACAGGAGCAGGTACAGACGGTTTCCAAAGCGCTGCAGCCAGTCGCAGATGTGGTCGGCGTCATGACGAAATCTCATAACGTATCCGTGATCAATTACAGTGATGTAGATGAACTCGGACTGATCCGCCGGTCGGACGGAAGCGGCGTGGTGCTGGTGATGGACGGCAGCAGAATTTATATTGCGACAGCAGCGCATTGCTTAAAACATAACCATACAGAAGTGATTCTGCCGGACGGAACAAGATGCAGCGCTGCTGTGCTGTATCGCAGCACCGAGACAGACACAGGATTTCTGACGGTGGAATACAGCCAGCTGCCGGAGGAAGTGCTGGGCGGGATTACCCCGGCAGCCGGAACGGACGCGTCCGCGCTTGGAATGAAAACAGGCGACGCACTTGTTGCCGTGAGCTCTCTGGACAGCCCGAGTTCTGCCAGCTGTATCGGCGTTCTGGATCAGCTGTCCGTCATCTATCCGAACAATCCGGGTCAGAATGTGCTGCAGTTCTATTCGGAAACGAGTTACGGTTCAAGCGGCGGCGCGGTTTATACGCAGAATGGGATTTGGGTTGGGAGTATTTCCGGTGGTGATACCTACGGCACCTGCTGGGCAGTTCCCTATGGGGAGATTTTGACAGAATTTCAGAAGTGTCTGATTGAACTGGCAGCGCAGAGCGCTGGCTCGTGATATAATGAGCGCAAGTGAGCGGGAACAGGCGAAGCTTGCTCATCGCGAACGGCGAATGCCGATCATGAACGAAGTTCATGATATAAAGATGCAGCAGAAGCACAGACAGGAGGAAAAGATTGAAAAATAAAATTTTTCAATCGCGAGATTTGTGTCTGCGCACTTGACACAAACTCGACATGCGCAAAAAATGTGTACAGAAATGAGGAAAGCTATGACAGCAGATCTGTATTATGAGACAGCAAGGAAGCTGGTGTTAAAGGACAAAAGAGAGGTTTTTGTGCGGCAGCTGAATGCTGGAGATGCAGAAGCCATGCTGGTTTACTTACAGAAAACAGCACAGGAGACCCATTTTCTGATGCGTCTTCCGGAGGAAGCGGTTTATACGCTGGAGAACGAGCGAAAAATTCTGCAGAATACGAGAGAATCAAAGCAGACATTTATGCTGGGGGCACTGACTCAGGATGGAAGTGTTGTTGGAAATGTGGGTATATTTCCCATCGGGGAACGGTTTAAGGTGCGCCATCGGGCGAGCCTTGGAATTGCAGTAGTTCAGGAATACTGGAATACCGGTCTGGGAACGGTGCTCATAAACGGCGCGATTGATCTGGCGCGCAAGGCTGGCTATGAACAGCTGGAGCTTGGCGTATTTTCGGACAACAGCAGTGCACTCCATTTATATCAGAAGCTGGGATTTCAGGAGGTCGGCAGAATGCCCAATGCCTTCAAGCTCCCGGACGGAAGCTATGCGGATGAAATTATGATGGTGCTGCCCTTCGTAGCTTCCCATGCACAGATTCTCATGCGAGCATGAAATCTGTACCCGGGAAGCTACGAGTGAACTGCTGAAAAGTTACAGTTCACCCGCGCCATTCGCAAAAACGCCTCTGCGAGGCTTTCCGCTGCTACGCAGCTCCTTTTGCTCATAGAATGGCGCTCCCTTCGTAGCTTCCCATGCACAGATTCTCATGCAAGCATGGAATCTGTACCCGGGAAGCTGCGTGTGAACTGTAAAAAAATAAAATTACCCATTGACTTTTTCAGAAACCTTTGATATTATAATCAAGCAGTCGCGAAGAGCGACAAACAATTATGGGGTCTTAGCTCAGCTGGGAGAGCATCTGCCTTACAAGCAGAGGGTCA
>ERZ1106951.923-NODE-923-length-27963-cov-4.973592_pt1 | contig 27963 bp, 25 predicted proteins | sample MGYA00403676_ERZ1106951 | MGnify/ENA primary metagenome ERZ1106951 (study PRJEB35170, sample SAMEA104062398) | human gut metagenome | biome: human gut; feature: human-associated habitat; material: faeces | place: Denmark | collected 2012-04-23 ...
CCTGTCTTACAAATGCAGGTGATGTACAATCCCAGGCTGTATATCCTCTTGCCTCGAATGTAGCTCTTAAACCACCGGATGGGAAAGAAGATGCATCCGGCTCACCTTTGATCAGTTCTTTACCGGAAAAGCTCATTAGTACCTTGCCATTCTCCATCGGTGCTGTAATGAATGAATCATGTTTCTCTGCTGTTACTCCGGTCAGCGGCTGGAACCAGTGAGTATAATGTGTTGCACCTTTTTCGATTGCCCATTCTTTCATCTCATGCGCAACAACATCTGCTGTTTCAAGGTCTAACTCGCGACCTTCCTGAATTACTTCCTTTAACTTCTTGTAAACCTTCTTTGGCAGACGCTCCTGCATCACTGCATCATTGAATACGTTCTCGCCAAAAATCTCTGCTACATTTAAGTATCCTGTTTCGCTCATGTTCTACATCCTTTCTTCTTCACCGGTCTAATCCCCTGAGACTATTCCCTGCTTTTTTGAACAAATGTAAGAGATCTTAAATTCTCATTTCTTATTGTACCTTGAAAGTGGATGAATGTCAGTAAGAAATTTCTCCTATATGGCTTTTATGAGAAATTGTGTGACAACTTCTTATAAAAAAAGGGCATTCCAAGCTACTTGGAACGCCCTTGTTCATCTCTCACATTTGTTTTGTTGAACTTAAGATAATACTTTTCTCTCCAAAATGCAAGAGAAAATTTCACTTTTTTATCATTTTGCTATATTGAACAATAAATTCATGTAAAGTCTGAAATCTTTGTTAAATATAACATTATGGAAAGTGGTCTTCCGTCTGTGCGACAATATTATTCAGCTTTGCCAACAGAACCGAACAGTTCCATTTTCTCTTTTACAGTAGCTTTGATTGCTTCTGCACCTGGAGCTAATAATTTACGAGGATCAAATCCCTTGCCCTCAAGATCTTTACCAGCTTCGATATATTTACGTGTAGCATCTGCGAAAGATAACTGGCACTCTGTGTTAACGTTGATCTTAGCTACTCCAAGGGAGATTGCTTTCTTGATCATGTCTTCCGGAATACCTGTACCTCCGTGAAGTACTAACGGCATCTGGCCTGTTAATTTCTGGATAGAATCAAGAGTCTCGAAGCTTAATCCTTTCCAGTTTGCCGGATATTTACCATGGATGTTACCGATGCCTGCTGCAAGCATGTCCACGCCAAGATCTGCAACTCTCTTGCACTCTTCCGGATCAGCGCACTCGCCCATACCTACAACTCCGTCTTCCTCACCACCGATAGAACCAACTTCTGCCTCGATGGACATTCCCATTGCATGGGCAACGGATACGAGCTCTTTGGTTTTCTCAACGTTCTCATCGATTGGGTAATGAGATCCGTCGAACATGATGGATGTGAATCCTGCTTTGATACATTTATAGCATCCTTCGTAGGTACCATGATCTAAGTGTAATGCAACCGGAACTGTGATGCCTAACTCATCATGCATAGCTTTTACCATAGCTGCTACAGTACCGAAACCTGTCATATATTTTCCAGCGCCTTCAGAAACACCTAAGATAACCGGGGATCTTAACTCCTCTGCTGTAAGCAGAACAGATTTTGTCCACTCCAGGTTGTTAATGTTGAACTGACCAACTGCATAGTGACCAGCTTTTGCTTTGTCTAACATTTCTTTTGCAGATACTAACATATGCTATTCCTCCATAAAATTAATATTTTTACCCTATGGGTATTATATATTACTTCTTTCAAAAAATAAAGTTAAATTTATAACAATCTTTCTCATTTGTTTGCCGGAACCATAATATCGACAGCACGGCAGATATTTTTTACGATAACTTCCTCATGCGCTCCGCCAAATTCCCCGTCCAATGTCCAAGGGACTTCCTCTCTTGCCATGAACTCTACTTCATCTGACTTAAACGAATAGATCATATCCGTATCATCCACCAGATTGATGAGTGATGCAATAATCTCGTTGAGTTCAATCGGATTGCGTGGTTTTTTGATCAGGGTAACCTCAAACACGCCATCGTCTAAGCGCACATCTTTTCCGGTCATTCCCTTAAATCCACCCACCGATGTGGAATTGCTGATCATTCCATAGATAAATTCATCCTGGATCCGCACATTATTGTACTCTACCTGCATAGTGAAAGACGGGATATCATGCAGACTGCGCATTCCCTCAAGGATATATGCCGCATGTCCAAGTACATTTTTCCACTCCTGGCTTGTCTTATAAGACACTTCCGTAAAAAGACCAAACGCTGCCACATAGACAAAATAATCATTGTTAAATGCACCAATATCACAAGGAAATGTTCTTCCATTCACCGCTGCATCGGCTGCTTTGACCATATCTTTCGGGATTCCCAGTGATGTTGCAAAGTCATTCGTGCTGCCCGCCGGAATATATCCCAAAGGCACGGTAAGCCCTTTGTGCATAATACCGCTTACCACTTCATCAAGTGTACCGTCCCCTCCGCTGCATACAACAAGATCATATTTCTCTGCGTCCACTTCCACCTTATGTATCGCATCTTCCGGTGCCTGTGTCGGGTAAATCGTTACCTCATATCCAGCTTTTACCATGGTATCCACAATATCCATCAGCTGATTTTTGATCTGTGCTTTTCCGGAAAACGGATTGAAAATAAATAGTAATGTTTTCTTTTCTTCCATACGCTCCCTACACCTGTTCTGTTATTTTGTCAGGAATTCCTCGATTGCCGCAGCTGCAGCCTCTTCGTCCTCACCCTCAGCATCGATCACAACCTCTTCTCCATTTAAAAGAGCCATACTCATCATGCCCATAATGCTTTTGACATTGACTCTCTTATTATCCCCGGATTCCATATAGATCTGGCTGGAAAACTGATTTGCCTTCTGCACTAAAAGCGCAATTGGTCTTGCCTCTAAGTCGTTTTGCATGTTTACCACTACACTCTTTTTCATGATAATCTCCATTCTTACGCTGTTTTTTGCGCATCTCAAGTTTGTGCGTTAGCACAAATCTTACGTGTGAAAAATCTTATTTTTCACACTACCCTCCATTCCTGTGCTGCTTTTTACACACTTTATGTTTATGCTCCAATACAGCTGCTACGTATCAATAATATATTTCCACATTATTCTTTTTCACGCAGCTCATCTGCAATCTCACTGATCCTGCGCAGCCTGTGGTTCACTCCCGATTTTCCGACCGGAGGATCGAGATATGTTCCCAGTTCCTTAAGCGGTGTATCCGGATACTCTAACCGCAGCAACGCCATTTCTTTTAGGTTTTCAGGCAGACTGTCTAAGCCTGCATTCTGTTTAATATATTCAATATCGCCAAGCTGTTTTACGGCTGCCGCCACAGTCTTGCTGATATTTGCCGTCTCACAATTTACCTTTCGGTTGACAGAATTTCTCATTTCTTTTAAGATACGCACATTTTCAAGATTCATCAGTGCCACATGTGCTTCCATGATATTTAACATATCCACGATCTGGGCACCTTCCTTTAAATATACGACCTGGTGTTTCTTTCGTTCTACGATCTTTGCTTCCATCTCAAAACTGTTGATTGCATCCTGAAGCTGTTTCGCCTGCGCAATTTCCCGGCAGACAATCTCAAAATGATAAGACTTATTCGGATCACTGATCGATCCACCTGCTAAAAATGCCCCCCGGATATATGCCCGCCTGCAACATGTCTGCTGCAGTAAAATACCATTTACCGTCTCTGTGATGTCTGCACACCTTAAAGACTGATTCCACATCTTGATTGTCTCAAGAATGCGTTCCAGTGGCAATGTATCTATCTCTTCTATATTAACATGGAACAGCTGTGCCAGTAACAGTCCATATTTTTCCTGCAGAAGCGGATTTTCCGAATCCAGCACATCTCCCGCATCCCCGATCAGCTGCTGACGCTTTCCGTCAAAAGCAACTAACGCCGCAAGTTCAGCGATCTGACAATGCCTGCTCTTTCCACTCTGCTTTGCTAACTCCTGTTTCACTTCACTTGAAAAAGACATTCTTTATTTTCCCCTTAAAGCATCTTTGCCAATATCCCGATGCTCGATTTTCAGTCCATAACCCTTTTTTCCTGACAGACGTTTGTATAATTCATTTGCCAGTGTTACAGACCTGTGTTTTCCTCCCGTACATCCTATGGAGATCACAAGCTGATTCTTGCCCTCCGTGATATAATTCGGGATCAGAAATTCTAACATATCTTCAAGTTTGTCCAAAAAAACATTTGCTTCCTGAAACTGCATGACATAATCCTGAATTTCTTTATCATTTCCGGTCTTTGCCCGCAAGCCCTCCACATAATACGGGTTTGGTAAAAAACGGACATCAAATACCAGATCCGAATCGACCGGTATTCCATATTTAAATCCAAATGACAAAATTGTGATAAACAGATTCTTATAGTCCTGATTCTGTATAAATATTTTGTCCAACTCCGCTTTTAACTCTCTCGTCAAAAGCTGGCTTGTATCTATAATATAATCTGCGCGCTCCTTTAAAAACGCCAGACGCTTTCTTTCCTCTTCAATTCCCTTGTCCACGCGCTCGCCGCCCGCTAAAGGATGATTTCTTCTCGTTTCCTTATATCGTTTTACCAGAACAGAATCTTCGGCATCCAAAAACAGGATCTCGTATTCAACCCCATTATCCTTCATGTGGTCTAATACACCATGCAGCTCATCAAATGACTGTCCGCTTCTGATATCGATGCCGACTGCAACTTTCTGCAGTTCTGCGCTCTGTAATGTTGTAAGTTCCACAAACTTTTCCAGCAATGGGATCGGTAGATTATCCACGCAATAAAACCCAATATCTTCCATCATTTTTATCGCTGTACTTTTTCCTGCTCCCGACATTCCTGTTAAAATTACGAACTTCATCTTTTTTCTCCATTTCAAAACGCTTTGCGCGCATCCAAATCCTGTTTAAAATTCACCGATCATCTTAACTTCCGGCTCTAATCTGACACCAAACTTTTCTTCTACAATATCCGCTACATTCTGCATCAGAGTTCTTACATCTGCCGCTGTTGCATTTCCGCGGTTGATGACAAATCCACAGTGTTTTTCCGACACCTGCGCTTCTCCCACCAGATAACCTCTTAATCCCGCATCCATGATCAGTTTTCCTGCAAAATATCCTTCCGGTCTTTTAAATGTACTTCCCGCACTCGGATATTCAAGCGGCTGTTTTTCCACTCTCTGCTTCTTTAACTCCTCCATGCGGGCACGGATTGCTGTCTCTTCCCCGTGTTTCAGTTTGATCTTAGCTCCCGTTACAATGTAGCCTTTTTTTAAAATACAGCTTGTCCGGTAACCCAGTTCAAGCTCTTCTGCAGAAAGAATCTTCTCATTTCCTTCCTGATCTAAGACAGTCACGGCGGTTAAAATATCTTTCATCTCACCACCGTAAGCGCCCGCATTCATGACAACTGCACCACCGATTCTGCCCGGGATACCGGCAGCGAATTCCATACCGGTCAGTCCGTGCTCCGCAGCACGGTTTGCTGTCTTTGACAGCAGCATTCCCGCACCCACGGTGATACAGTCGTCCTCCACACAAATCTCATCTTCTTTTGACAGCATCTCGATCACAAGTCCCCGGATCCCGCGGTCGCCCACTAAAAGATTGCTCCCGTTTCCGATGACCTGATACGGGACATCATACTTCCTGCACAGACGGATGACCGCCGCAAGCTCTGTTCCCTTTGGCTGCACTAAAATATCTGCCGGGCCGCCCACACGGAATGTCGTATGTTTTTTCATCGGTTCGTCCGTAAAAATTCTGTTTTCTGCTGTGACTGCTTTAAGTTCTGTCAAAAACTGCTGATTCATGCTTTCCTCAATTCTGTGGTCTTACGCTTCTTTTAAGAATGCGACATAACCGTTATATGCTTCATATAAGTCTACTTTGCTGATGAGTTCCCACGGAGCATGCATGTTTAACACTGCAACACCGCTGTCGATAACACTCATTCCATAGTTTGCCAGAATGTATGCGATGGTTCCACCGCCACCCTGATCTACTTTTCCGAGCTCTGCCGTCTGGAATGACACATTGTTGTTATCCATGATATTTCTTAAATATCCGACATACTCTGCATTGGCATCGTTAGAGCCGGATTTCCCTCTCGCTCCGGTGTATTTGTTAAATACAAGTCCTCTTCCAAAATATGCTGCATTGCGTTTTGTCATAACAGACGGATAATTCGGATCAAATGCAGCGGATACATCCGATGAAAGTACTTTGGAGTTTTTCAGGGCACGTCTTAATTTTAATTCCGAATAATCTTCTGCTGCATTCATGACCTCTGCAACGGTATTTTCGAAGAAACGTGACTGCATGCCGCTTGCCCCGACACTGCCGATTTCCTCTTTGTCTACAAGCAGGCAGACACTCGTGATCTCCGGTTTTTCCATTGCAAGCATTGCCATAAAGGAAGGGTATGCACATACTCTGTCATCATGTCCATATCCCATGATGATGCTGCGGTCAAAACCGTAATCTCTTGCCTCTCCTGCCGGAACGACCTCGATCTCTGCAGATAAGAAATCTTCTTCCTCTATATCATATTCTTTTGCAAGGATCTTCATGATATTTGCTTTTACTTTTTCTTTTGCAGCCTCTTTGTCATCGCCCGCTTCCTCTGCCGGAATACTTCCGATGATCAGATCAAGGTTCTCTCCCTCGATCACCTTCGCTGCCTTTTTCTCAAGCTGCTCTCCGGATAAATGGATCAAAAGATCGCTGACGCCAAATACCGGATCGCCCGGTTTGTCTCCGACATTGACTTTTACAACGGTACCGTCTTTTTTGGCGATCACACCGTGCAGTGCAAGTGGAAGTGTCACCCACTGGTATTTCTTGATTCCACCATAATAATGTGTGTCTAACATTGCGAAATCGGTATCCTCATATAACGGATCCTGTTTTAAATCCATACGCGGGGAATCGATATGTGCGCCAAGGATGTTCATTCCAGCCTCTAAGCCTTTCTTTCCGATCACGAACATGGCAATTCCTTTTCCCATGTTATTCGCATACACACGGTCGCCTGCTTTTAATTTTGTTCCTTTTTCTAATACTTCATCCAGATTTACAAAACCTGCTTTCTCGGCTCTTTTTGCAAATTCTGTGGTACATTCACGCTCTGTTTTGCACTCAGAAATAAATTTTCTGTAATCCTCTGCAAACTGAAATACCTCTTCTCTTTTTTTGCCTTCCGGGTATTTCTCCCATGCGTTTTTTCTTTCCATGACTGATATTGCCTCCATTTATGCTATTCTTTTGACTCCGGGCTTTTACTCATCATCGTCCGAAGATTTTTTTGTGAGATTTTCCTGCACACGGCGGTAAAGCTCCTGTGCTGCATTGTATCCCATCTTTTTCTGTCTGTGGTTGACAGCCGCCGCCTCACAGATGACGGCAAGGTTACGTCCCGGACGGATCGGGAGTGAGTGACATACTACCTTGTTGCCAAGAAACTCTGTATATTCTTCCTCTAATCCAAGACGGTCGTACTCATTTTCTTTCTTCCAGTCCTCTAACTTGATCACAAGGTCGATCTGCTGTTTTTCCTTGACACATTCTACACCAAACAGTGTTTTCACATCGATGATTCCGATACCGCGAAGTTCGATAAAGTAACGTGTGATATCCGGTGACGTTCCGATGAGTGTATGCTCATTGATCTTGCGGATTTCCACCACATCATCCGTTACAAGACGATGTCCTCGTTTGATCAGTTCGAGTGCAGCCTCACTTTTTCCGATACCACTCTCACCCATGATCAGAAGTCCTTCGCCGTAGACATCTACTAAAACGCCATGGATTGTAATACACGGTGCAAGCTGTTCATTCAGACAATAAATAAGCTCTGCCATGAATTCGGAAGTACTGCGTTTTGTGCCAAGCACCGGAATATTTTTCTCCTCTGCAATTTTCAGGAAAGAATCATCCGGCCGCAGATCCCTGCAGAAAATAACACACGGAATATCATATCCCATAAATTCACTGTAAATCTTTTCACGTTTTTCCTCGTCTAACTGCTGCAGATATGTGTACTCTACCGTACCGATGATCTGAACCCTCGACTGTTCAAAGTGTTTAAAATAACCACTGAGCTGTAACGCCGGTCTGTTTACATCACTGATCATAATGCGATGTCCCTTTAATTCCATATCCGGCAGAAAATTACATAAATCCATGATCTGCGCGATCTTTGCTACTCCAACACCTTCCATATCCTTTGTCCTCTCCTAAACATATTTTTCGTAACGATTCTGACGACATTTTACCATAGATACCGGAATTCTTCAACTTGAATACCCGTGTTTATCTTCCCGGAAAAAAGAATAAACTGCCCGTGCCGCCTGCTCATTCATCGACTCTGTCTTTGCGAGTTCTTCCTCCGAAGCCTCACGGATCGCCTCAAGTGACTGGAACCGGCGCATTAAGGCTTTTCTTCGTGCCGGACCGATGCCCGGAATATCGTCAAGTACGGAATGTACCTGTTCTTTGCTTCTTAAAGATCTGTGATACTCGATGGCAAAACGGTGCGCTTCATCCTGGATCCTCGTGATCAGTTTAAAGCCCTCGCTTGTCCGGTCGATCGGTATCTCTTTATTCTGATAGTATAACCCTCTGGTGCGGTGATTATCATCCTTTACCATACCGCAGACCGGAATATTTATTTTCAGTTCATCAAGCACTTTTAATGCAATGTTTACCTGTCCGCGGCCGCCATCCATCATGATCAGATCCGGAAATCTTGTGAAACTTCCATATTCCTCTGACATTTCCCGTTCTGCAAGTTCTTTTTTCTCCTGCATACCGTGCGTAAAACGTCTGGTCAAAACCTCATGCATGGATGCGTAATCGTCCGGCCCTGTGATGGTTTTTAATTTGAATTTACGATAATCACTGCGTTTTGGTTTTCCCTTTTCGTAGACGATCATGGATCCTACCGTCTCAAAACCGTTGATGTTGGAAATATCAAATGCCTCCACGCGGGAAAGTCCCTCCATCCCCAGAAGATGCTCGATCTCTTTCATCGCGCCGATGGTTCTTCCCTCCTCGCGTTTGATCTTCTCGCGATCCTGGGAAAGTACAAGCTCTGCATTTTTCTGCGCCAGCTCTACCAATTTTTCCTTCATACCTTTTTGCGGAACACGGATATAAACCCTGGCTCCTCTTTTTTCGGTTAACCACTCGGCTAAGACCTCGTGATCCTCGATCTCCTCCGGCAGCATGATCTCCCTTGGAATAAACGGCGTTCCCGAATAAAACTGTTTTAAAAAAGTTGTTAAAATCTGGCTTTTGGTATCCTCTGTCCCGACCCTGACATAAAAATGATCCCTGCCGATCAGCTTTCCGTCACGGATGAAAAATACCTGCACCACGGCATCCCTGTCATCCGATGCAAGCGCGATGATGTCTTTATCCTCACCGTCGGTATGCGTGATCTTCTGTTTCTGCGCGATCTGGCGCACACTGCCTAAAAGCTCCCGGTATTCGATTGCCTTTTCAAATTCCAGATTTTCGGATGCCTCGTTCATTTTTTCTTCTAAGGATTTTAAGATCGGTGCATAGTTTCCATTTAAAAATTCGACGGCAGCATCGATTCTTTCCCGATACTCTTCTTTACTGATATATCCCTGGCACGGCGCCTGACACTGGTGGATGTGATAGTTCAGACACGGACGCTCCTTGCCGATATCTCTTGGCAGAACACGGCTGCAGGTGCGGAGCTGGTAAAGTTTATTGATCAGTTCGATCGTATCCTTTACCGCCCCTGCACTGGTATATGGTCCAAAATATCTGGACTTATCTTTTTTCTGCTGACGTGAAAAAAGTACCCTTGGAAAATCCTCGCCGACCGTTACCCGGATATAGGGATATGTTTTATCATCACGCAGCATGGTATTGTATTTTGGACAATGCTCCTTGATCAGATTGCACTCCAACACAAGCGCCTCTAATTCCGAGTCCGTAATAATATACTCGAAACGTGCGATCTGTTTTACCATCTGTGCCTTTTTGATTCCCTCATCATGACTCGGCTGGAAATACTGGTGTACTCTCTTTCGTAAACTGACAGCCTTACCGATATAGATGATCGCATCGTGGCTGTCATGCATAATATAAACTCCCGGCTGATCCGGGAGTTTTTTTAATTCTTCTGCGATGTTAAACATGAAACCTCATTCCTGCTCTGATCGTTCTGTTTATACTTATCCTGCTGATATTTATCTTATTTTTCAGCTTTTATTTCTGATACTTCTGCAGCGAAGCCTCTGCTGCGTTATTTCTGGTGTTCCTCATGTGCTGCTGTCTGATCGTCTACGACCTGATCAATAAAACTGCCCTTTTCCAAGGATACAGTATTCTGATCTTCCGCTGCACGTGAAGTTTCTGCTTCTGCCTGATTTTTTATTTCTGTCTGTCCTTCCGTTTTTGCATGTTCTTCTGTTTTCGCCTGCTCTAACGCATTTTTAGCATCCTCTGCCTGCTCGAAGAATGTTTTTTTCTCCTCTTCTTCCGGCTCCGGGATTCCTTTTAATTCACGGAAAATCTTCATAAATTCTTTTCCGGTGATCGTCTCATGCTCGTAGAGATACTCTGAAATCTTATCGAGAACCTCTCTGTTTTCCTCAAGCATGCGGTATGCTTCATCGTAGCTGTTGTTGATGATGGAAAGTACTTCCTGATCGATCTGTGCTGCAGTCTCCTCACCACAGATCAGTCCTGCACGGTTGTCTAAGTACTGGTTCTCAACCGTTGCCAGACACATCATACCAAATTTATCGGACATACCGTACTGTGTGACCATCGCTCTCGCGATCGAAGTCGCACTCTCGATATCGTTGGCTGCACCGCTCGTCGCAGAACCAAATACCAGCATCTCTGCCGCACGGCCTGCCATGTAGGTTGTGATCTTTGCAAGCAGTTCATCCTTGGTCTGCAGGTATTTTTCTTCTTCCGGTGTCTGTAATGTATATCCAAGTGCACCCATGGTACGTGGCACGATCGTGATCTTCTGTACCGGCTCGGTATTTTTCTGCAATGCTGTTACCATCGCATGACCGACTTCGTGATAAGATACGATCTTGCGCTCCTTATCGCTCATGATGCGGTCTTTCTTCTCTTTTCCACCGACCGCAACAAGCTCAAATGCATCAAACAGATCGGACTGGTTTACAAACTTTCTGCCATTTTTTACTGCGTTGATGGCAGCCTCATTGATCATATTTGCAAGATCAGATCCTACGAGTCCGGCTGTTGCCAGTGCAAGTGCATCAAGATCTACGGTCTCATCCATCATGACATCTTTGGAATGAACCTTTAATGTCTCTAAACGTCCCTTTAAGTCCGGTTTATCGACAATGATACGACGGTCAAAACGTCCCGGACGGAGTAACGCTTTATCAAGCACCTCCGGACGGTTGGTCGCTGCTAAGATAAGAAGTCCCTTAGATGTATCAAATCCATCCATCTCTGCCAGTAACTGGTTTAACGTCTGCTCACGCTCGTCATTGCCGCCGTAACGGGTATCACGGCTCTTACCGATCGCATCGATCTCATCGATAAAGATGATACATGGTGCCTGTTTCTGTGCTTCTTTAAACAGGTCACGCACACGGGATGCTCCGACACCGACAAACATCTCCACAAAATCAGAACCTGCCAGTGAGAAGAACGGAACCTTCGCCTCACCTGCAACTGCTTTTGCAAGCAGTGTCTTACCGGTACCAGGAGGTCCGACTAAAAGTGCACCCTTCGGCAGTTTTGCACCGATCTCGGAATATTTCTTCGGGTTATGCAGGAAATCAACAACCTCCTGTAAGGATTCTTTTGCCTCGTCCTGTCCGGCTACATCCTTAAATGTAACACCCGTCTGTTTTTCCACGTAAACTTTCGCATTGCTCTTGCCAACACCCATGGCACCGCCGCCCATACGCTTCATCAAAAATCCGAGCAGTACCCAGATCAGTACTAACGGGATCAGATAACTTAAAATACTGTAAATCCAGGTGGAAGTGTTGTCCGGGATTACTCCGTAAATTTCTACGCCTTTTTCTTTTAAAAGCGGAATCAGATCCTCATCCGCCACGCGTCCGCAGTAATAGGTCGGCTGGTACGGACTCTTGTCCTTTGTCACCGGTGTGATGTCGATCTCATACGATCCGATCTCTACGGATTTGACTTCACCTGCTTCCACTTTTTCCAGAAATTGCGAATAGGAAATCTCCTGGGTGCTCATCTGTGAAAAGCGGTTCGACACCATGCTCATGATAAACAACATAATGAGGGAAACCAGAACAAATGCCATGATAAGCTGTCCATTGTGATTATCCCTGCCGCCGTTGCCGCCGTTATTTCCATTGCCACCGCCGCCATTGCCGCCGTTATTGTTATAATTATTATTTCCATTATTGTAATTATTTGGTCCCTGGTTATCCATAATCTATCCTTTCCAAACATCTGCAGTATCTGCTGCATCTGGATTTTATCTGATATTCGTCAATATCTTCTTTATTATATTGAAAACAACACGCAAAAGCAATACACAGTTCATGAACTTTTGATGTGTTTTCTAAATTATTTCTAAATTCACTTTTATCTTTTTTAAGTTTTTCTGGATTTTGCGTAAACTTAGTTGTATACTATATGGGTTATAAAATACGTGAAATATTTTTTAAATTTACTATAATTATGAGGAGGAAAACCCTATGCCTGTAAAATATGTCTTTGTCACCGGCGGTGTCGTTTCCGGTCTTGGTAAAGGTATCACGGCTGCTTCTCTTGGAAGATTATTAAAAGCCCGTGGATACAAAGTGACCATGCAGAAATTCGATCCGTATATCAATATCGATCCCGGAACCATGAACCCGATCCAGCATGGTGAAGTATTCGTTACCGATGACGGTGCAGAAACAGACTTGGACTTAGGACATTATGAACGTTTTATCGATGAAAGCCTAACAAAAAATTCCAATGTGACCACCGGTAAGGTTTACTGGTCTGTGCTCCAGAAAGAGCGCCGCGGCGATTTCGGCGGAGGTACTGTCCAGGTGATCCCGCATATCACCAATGAGATCAAGAGCCGTTTTTACCGCAATTTCACTTCCGATGAGACACATATCGCGATCATTGAGGTCGGCGGTACTGTCGGAGATATCGAGAGCCAGCCGTTCTTAGAAGCGATCCGCCAGTTCCAGCATGAGGTCGGACACGAAAACGCGATTCTGATCCATGTCACACTGATCCCTTATATCAAGGCTTCCGGTGAGCTTAAGACAAAACCGACACAGGCAAGCGTCAAAGAACTTCAGGGAATGGGTATCCAGCCGGATATCATCGTCTGCCGCTCCGAGCACGAACTTGATCAGAGCTTAAAAGACAAAATTGCCCTGTTCTGTAACGTACCAAACGGCAACGTACTCCAGAACCTTGACGTTGAGTATCTTTACGAGGCACCTCTTGCCATGGAAAAGGAAAATCTTGCCAAGGTTGCATGTAAGGCCCTGCATTTAGATTGCCCGGAACCGGATTTAAAAGACTGGGAAGCAATGGTAGATTCTCTCCGCCACCCGAACAAAGAAGTAAAAATTGCTTTGGTCGGAAAATATATTGCACTGCATGATGCATACATCTCTGTTGTGGAGGCATTAAAACACGGCGGAATTGCTGAGCGTGCTACCGTCGATCTCCACTGGATCGATTCTGAGACATTAAATGATGACAATGCAAAAGAACTGCTCGGCGATATGGCAGGTATCATTGTTCCGGGAGGATTTGGTTCCCGCGGTGTCGAGGGTATGATCTCCGCAGCAAAATACGCAAGAGAAAACAACGTTCCATACCTTGGTCTCTGCCTTGGTATGCAGGTAGCCATCATTGAATTTGCAAGACATGTCTGCGGATTCCATGATGCACACAGTGTGGAGCTTGACCCGAACACCACACATCCTGTCATCGCACTGATGCCGGATCAGAATGGTGTGGAGGATATCGGCGGTACCTTAAGACTTGGCTCTTACCCATGTGTGCTAGATCCAACCTCTAAAGCCCGCGAGCTTTACGGTTCTGAAGAGATCCATGAGAGACACCGTCACCGTTACGAAGTCAACAATGATTTCCGTGCAGCACTTACCGAGGGCGGCATGAAACTCTGCGGTACCTCCCCGGATGGAAGAATCGTTGAGATGATTGAAATTCCGGATCACCCGTGGTTCCTTGCAACACAGGCTCATCCGGAATTCAAATCCAGACCGAACCGTCCACATCCGTTATTCAAAGGTTTTGTGGAAGCTGCTGTAAAGAACAGCATGAAATAAATTTTAAACGCAAAAAGCTGACTTGCCGGTTTGCCCGGCAGTCAGCTTTTTTCATAATAATAAAATGTTCGTGGAACGTGCATTCTGTTATTTATTTTCCAAAGTAAGCATCCACTCCATCGGCGATTCCCGATGCGATCTTCTGCTGATAATCGTCAGTCGCCATTTTAAGATCCTCATCCGCATTGGTCATGTACCCCATCTCAACGATCGTGACCGGAACCTGACACCAGTTGATACCGCTCATCGTATCTGTCTCCCAGACACCCTCACTTTTTGCACCGGTTGCCACACACAGGGAACCTATGATGCAGTCGGAAAGTTTTCTTGAGTTCTGATAAATATTGGAGCAGTACGGGTTTGCTGCGGTCGGACAGATCGTCATCGCTCCGTTTGCCGCAGAGTTGGTACTTCCATTGGCATGAATGCGAATAAATGCTGCCGCATGATTATTATTGGCAACTGCCGCACGCTCGGAATTACTGATATTGACATCATTGGTCGTCCGGATCATCAACACCTGATAGCCGCGCGCCGTAAGTTCCTGCTGCAGCTTTAAAGATACCTGAAGTGTCAGTTCGTATTCCGCAAGCCCGCTCGCCACACCTGTTGTACCGGAAGCAACTTTCGCTTTTGTCTCAGATGCGCCTGGCCCGATCGGCTCTTTTTCGTTATTTCCTTTTGCCTGATGTCCGGCGTCGATCACAACCAGATTACCGGAAATGTTTGTCTGGGCTGTATCTGTCTGCGTGTTTTCCATCTCAGCAGACTGCTCTGTGCCAGTCTGGGGATTTCCAGCCTCAGCAGACTGCTCTGTGTCCGCAGTCTGTGATGATGCACTCTCCTGCTCCGAATCTGCTTCTCCCTTAATCACCTCTGTTGTAATGATTTCTTCTGTTTCCCGGGTCTCCGTTGGTGCCAGTTCTGCCGGCTCTGTTTCTTCCGTCTGCTCTGTTTCCTGTGTTTTTGTCTGTGCAGTTTCTGTCGCTTCTGTCATGATCTGCTCCGACTCTGCCTCTGTCTGTTCTTGTGTTTCTGTGACATTTTTCTCTTCAGCAGACACCTGGGCAGATCCGTTTTCATCCGCTTTGCTGCCACATCCCGTCATAAAAGACGCCCCCGCCAGTATCGTACATAACAATAACGCCAGTAATCTTTTCTTCTTTTTTATATTGCCAAAACTCATATATTTCTCCATTCTTTTTGCTTATTATCTGTCTTCAATATTACATCTGATGCCTTACCACCGCATACTCATCATCCAGCTGGTAGTACGGACACTCTTTATAATGTCCCTGCATCAGGCGCGCAGCATCATCCTCGTCCATATCCACTTCGCAGTAATATTCCTCATCATCTTCATCGTATACATTGTATACACAACTGTCACAGCTCGCCATAACATCCTCCAATTCTTATTGCCGTATTTTCCATATCCTGTCTGCTGCTTATCTTTCACTTCCGACTCTTCCGCAGAACATTATCTCCATGTTGAGATCACTTCGTCATAAAGCTGTTCTAAAAATTCTTTCAAAAGTGTGCGCTGGGTATCCCAGTATTTCTCAGTGATCTCGTCTCCATCCGGTGTGTTTTCCGTCACATCCATAACTGCATCTAAGATCTCCGGGTTCAGATCATCCATCGCCTCCTGCACGGCAGCCTCAAAATCACAATACGCCTCACTGGTCAGGTATAGGATGAAATTCTCGCGGTTTAAATTTCTTGCCTCATAACTTCCGGTAAAAATATCATTTCCCACCGATGCGATCTGTTCGAACTCTTCCTTTACCGTTGTATAGTCAACCGGGCAGTAACTCTCCGTAAAAAATTTATCAAACACTTCTTTGTCAATCTTTTGTTCCATGCTGTTATCGTCTCCTTGCATTTTTTGCGTTCCCATGTTATTTTAGCATAGAAACCGTTCACAGAAAAGACCGCATATCTGCGGTAATCATGGGCAACCCACTACACGGGCAAACCGTTTACCATAATATAGAAGAAACGAGGTTTATTATGACTGAATATCAAAATCTTCCAAACGATCCTGCTATGCTTTTAAGTTTCGTCAATACACAGCTCCGCGACAATTATCCGTCTTTTTCTGAGTTTGTTGCCACATTTCATGCAGATGCCGATGCGATCACTGAAAAATTAAAAATGATCGATTACGAATATGACGAAACCCAAAATCAGTTTGTATAACATTTATTCCGGTACTTCATCATTCAGATATTTTCTGACACGCTTCCAATTCGGATAAAACTGTGTCATATAGCCCCAGAACACGGCATTATGACTCGGTTCTAAAATATGTGTCAGCTCATGCACGACCACATACTCCAGACACTCCGGCGGCTTTTTCGCCAGTGCGAGATTGATATTGATGTGGTGTGTCCTCACATTGCAGGAACCCCAGCGTGTTTTCATCTGGCGTATCGTAACACCGGATGCCTTTACGCCCATGACGGGTTCCCATTTTGCAATCAATTTTTCCACGTCTCTTTTCAAAAGCAGTTTCTGCTGTTTTAATTCCGCTTCGCTTAATTGTCTTACTTCCCTGCGTCCCTCTTTCGCGCGCAGATATTTTTCCCTGTAAACCCGGATCCAGTCGATCCGCTCCTTTGCAAAACGGTAAATCCGCTCGTCGCTCATCTGATGCGGCGCCGAAATGCGCACACTGCCATCCTCTTTACTGATACGCAGATACATATTTTTCATGCGTTTTTTCGTCACAATGATCGGGATTTCTTCTATCGTGAAACTGTATGTTTTTTCTCTCATATCCGGCCTTTCTGATAATTTTCTGAATTTTAATATGATTCGATTATCAAAAAATGAAATCCACCTTTTGATAATCGAATCCCATAAATGAAGAAACCCCGGTAACATCGCTGTTCCGGGGTTCCTCCGAGGAGTTTAGTTATGAAAATGTTAATCTATATAAAGGAAATTGCGTCGAAAGAATTGTCGGGATGTACAGCCTTTATTCTATACAACCTTGTTTAACAACCCGCCTGGGTAAGCGTTGTTAACTTCTTTCGATGGTTACAGTATACGGAAAAAATATGTCTTAAGTGTGACGATTTTCGAAAAGATTTATAAAAATCCTTATTTTTGTTTTTATATTTTATTTATAAATACAATTCTTTCCACATGATAATTTATGTTATAATAAAATCCTAATGTAACAGACAGGAGGACTTTATATGACCGAAACACCTTTATTTGAAAACCGGAGATACTGCGAAGAATGTCACTGTCTTCTTCCCACATCCTACGAGGGAACATTGTGTCCCCGCTGTTTAGAACAGGAACTTTTTCATCAGGTAAAAGAATATATTCAGACAAACAACGCCACCGCTTATGATGTTGCAACACATTTTCATCTGCCGCTCAGCCGCATTAAAGAATGGATTGATGACGGGATGATCGAATACAAAGACATTCCCGGCCACAAACTTTAAATGACTATTTCAAAAATCCATTGATAATCTGTTCTTCCGCTTCTTTTTCTGTAAGTCCAAGTGTCATCAGCTTGATCAGCTGCTCTCCGGCTATTTTTCCGATAGCAGCTTCATGGATCAGATTTGCGTCAATATTGTTGGCAGTCAGCTGCGGACTTGCAGTCACACAGGCGTTATCCATAATGATGGCATCACATTCACTGTGTCCTGCACAGGCTGCATTACCATTCATAACGGAGAAAAATTCCTGTTTTGATTCCCCTTTTGCAACAGAACGTGACACCAGATTCACACTGGAATTATCCCCGTTAATATCCACATGAAAATCTGTCTTCGCGTACTGTTTTCCGTGTGTCATGATCTTCTCATGAATTTCTAAAGATGCATTTTCTGCAAGATCACCTTTTGTCACACGGACTGTGGAATCAATCCCTTTGATCTGGGTCGTCTCCATCTCCATATGTGCACCCTCTTTTAAGTGCACAATGGTCTGCGGATTCATGATATTCTCTCCGTTGCCGTCACCCTCGCCGTAATGGCGCTCAATGTAGCGGACCTTTGCATTTTTCTCCAGATAAAACGTATGCACACCGTCATGTTTGGAGGTATCTACACCACAGTTATGGATTCCGCATCCTGCCACGATCGTGACATCTGCACCCTCACCGATATAAAAATCATTGTAAACACATTCCTGCATTCCACTTTCACTCAAAAGAACCGGAATGTGTACACTCTCATTGACCGTTCCCGGTTTGATGATAATATCGATTCCATCCTTATCAGTCTTTGTTACAATATCAATATTTGCAGTTGTATTTCTTCCGAGTTTGGTTCCGTTGGCACGAATGTTATAGGCACCCTCCGGGATCTCGTGCAGTCCTGCCACCTGCTCTAATAAATTTTTCTGTATTAAATCCATTTTTATCCTCACTTCCTCATACTCATACATTACAGCTTGCTGGTCAGTGTCTCACAGGCCCCTGCTGTATGAAGCAGTTCCGGAAGTACTTCTTCCTTGGTTCCGATTGTCTTAACCTGTCCGTTTGCGATCACCACGATCTTATCTGCAATGTCTAAAATACGCTCCTGATGTGAAATGATAAGAATCGTTCCCTGAATCTCATCACGCATTTTTTCAAATACCTTGATCAGACTGTTAAAACTCCAGAGATCGATTCCCGCCTCAGGCTCATCAAAAATGGAAAGCTTTGTTCCGCGTGCCGTGATCATCGCGATCTCAATACGCTTTAACTCACCGCCGGAAAGACTGCCATTGATCTCACGGTCAATATACTCTCTCGCACACAGACCAACCTCCGATAAGATCTCACAGATCTCATTCACCGTCATCGTTCTTCCTGCTGCGATTGTGATCAGATCTTTGACTGTCAGTCCTTTAAAATGTACCGGCTGCTGAAATGCATAGCTGATGCCATGTTTTGCACGCTCGGTAATATCAAGTTCTGTAATATCCTCTCCATCTAAAATGATCTGACCGGATGTCGGCTTGATGATTCCGGCAATGATCTTTGCAAGTGTGGACTTTCCTCCACCGTTCGGTCCGGTGATCGCCACAAAATGCTCATCGATCGTAAGGCTGACATCTTTTAAGATCTCTTTGTTGTCCTGATTGTCCTCTACCTCATAAGTGATATTTCTTAACTCTAACATTTCTTCCTCCGTCTGCGTTTCGCCGCTTATCTTACCACGGAACGCGGATATTTTACCATAACTTCATTGAGCATCTCATCATCCGGCTCAAACTCATAACGCACAAGTCCTTTTTCGCCCTTTGCGATCAGCTCATACACCTTTGCTTCCGGGTCACCGGAAGTCAGATTTTTATATGCCAGATTCTTGTCATTTTCGTATTTGTATACGCTTCTGTCACCTCTTGGAGCAAATCCAAGTACATCATCCATCTGCACGCTGCCGATGGCTTTACGTCTGCTTTTTGCCTTGATCTGTGCAAAGCGGAACTCTCCATCATAATAGGTATATTCGTACTCTATATCCGAACGAAATGCCTGAAAATACCATACCAGTGCAAATGCGATTCCCGGGATCAGAAAAATAACCGGATTCACAAATGTAGCCAGCAAAAACATCAGGCAGGCAAGGATAAACCATGCTGTAGTTAACATTTTTTTGGAACCTGTTTTCTTTTTCGGAACGATCACTAATTTCTCATGCATATAATCTTCTCCTGTTTTCTTATATTTACCTGTTTTTCGACATACAGGTCATACTTCCCATTCTATCATGTAACAACTTGTCAGGCAAGGGCTGTCCCTCCATTCTCTGCATAAATACAGGAAATTTTATACATTTTTTATTTTTCTGTACATCGCACCTGTTATCGTGTAAAATAAAAGCAAATGGTTTTTTCGTAATTTTTCGCAGTTTTGCAACACATTTTTTACAAACAATAACTTTTTATCATGGAGAACAAAAAAATGATCAATTATCAATATGAAAAAGAAGCATTTTCCACATTTAAAAATGGAATCCGCCATGAATGGGCTTTGACCAACGGCATCGGCGGTTATGCCGGAAGTTCCCTGATCGGTGCACACAACCGGACTCATCAGGGTTATCTGATCGCGAGTCTCCACCCGCCGATCGAGCGCTATCTTGTTTTTTCCAAGATCAATGAATCTCTGTCCGTATTTGCAGCAGAAAGCACTGGCAGTTCTGACGAAAAATTTCATCCCATTACGGACACGTTAAAAAAAGGATCTGTTCCAGCTGTATCTGCAGTGTATAACCTTGAGACTTCACAGCATAAGAAAAATGGCGAAACCTGTTACACACAGGGGCAGGAATATCTCGTCTCTTTTTCTTATGACGGAAGTGTTCACTACACATACCAGGCGGGCGATATCACGCTGAAAAAACATATCTGCTTAAAACATGGTGCCAATGTGTGTGCCATTGCCTATGAAATCGAAAATAATGGTCCGGATGCTTCTCTCACGCTGGTTCCGCTTTTTAATTTCCGTGAACACAGCGCATCCAGCCGCCCGGAAGATTTTCATTTTCGTACTTCCCTGATCGACAATTCACTCTGCCTAATCCCGGAAAGCCATCCTGATACTGCCATTTTGTTCCAGACCAGTGAAGGTATTTTTTCTGACCATACGCCTATGTTCGATATTGACATGCAGCTTCAGACCGAGGTCGATCTTGAGACGGACGGACTCGACTGTCATTATTGTCCACATGAAGTCACTGTTTTTCTTCCGGCGAAAAGCCACAAACAGATTTCCGTGCTCTGTTCCATGATCGCTGCCGATGAAACATTTACAGATATCACGGCAGATACCGCTTTTGACATTTTAAAAGAACGGGATGAGTATACAAAATCACTCTACGAAATGGCAGGTATCCACGATGATTTTGCAGATCGCCTGGTTCTCGCTGCGGATCAGTTTCTCTGTGACCGTGCTTCTACCGGCTATAAAACCGTGCTTGCTGGGCTTCCATGGTTTACGGATTGGGGCCGTGACACGATGATCGCATTTACCGGACTGACGCTCTGCACCGGGCGCAGAAAAGATGCAGAGGAAATCCTTTTAACTTTTTCCAAATACATCCGTCACGGGATCGTGCCAAACATGTTCCCGGATGACAATGCCGCTCCGCTTTATAATACAGCGGACGCTTCCCTGTGGTATTTTTATGCGGTATGGCAGTATCTGCAGTATTATCCGGATACCGCTGCCAATGCGTTTGTACAGGAAAATATTTATCCTCATTTGAAGGAAATCATTTCCGCTTACAAAAACGGCACAGATTTCAGTATTTATATGGAGGAGGACGGTCTCATCCATGCCGGAAGCGGTCTTGACCAGATCACCTGGATGGACGTGCGTGTCGGTGACTGGGTTGCCACCCCGCGCCACGGAAAACCGGTGGAGATCAATGCGCTCTGGTATAATGCGCTGAAGGTCATGGAGGAACTTGCCCGGCTGTATGAGGGAGACGATGTTTTGGTTACTGGCGGTTCTGCCACGAGTTCCAGCAGTGAAGTTTCGGTTACTGGCGTTTCCGCCACGGGTTTAGGCAGTCATGTTTCGGTTACTGGCGTTTCCGCCACGGGTCTGGGCAGTCATGTTATGACCTCCTACAATTATGCTGCGCTTGCGGAACTTGTAAAAGCATCTTTCTGCCAGAAGTTCTGGTGGGAAGAAAAGGGCTGTCTTTACGATGTCGTGGACGGGGATGAACCGGATGACCATCTTCGCCCAAACCAGATCTATGCGGTGTCACTGCCTTTTACCATGTTATCGAAGGAGCAGGAAGCAAAAATCGTCGCATTTGTCAAAAAATATCTTTATATAGGCTGCGGACTTCGTTCTCTCACCAGTGACCATGCGGACTATCACGGCATTTACTGTGGTTCCCTGCCAAAGCGTGATGCAGCTTACCACCAGGGTACGGCATGGGGATTTCTGCTCGGCGGTTTTCTGTCCGCTTACGCAAAAGTCCACGACCATTCGCTGGAATGCACCAAAGAGCTGCTTTCCCTGCTCGGGCCGGTGCGTCATCATCTGACCGACAATGGCTGTATCGGCTCGATCTCCGAAATTTTCGACGGGGATGCCCCTCACAATCCAAGAGGATGCTATGCGCAGGCATGGAGCGTCGGTGAGACACTGCGGGCTTATATGCAGGATGTGCTGCCGTATATGTAACTTCCGTCCTGCTATCCTGCTATACGCATGATATACAAATGTACTGACATGCGTTACCGTATAACATAATTTCTCGACAGCAAGGTCAAAAAACATATCACTTTACAATTTAACTGATGCACACAATGGGTGAAACCTCGGTATTTAAATCTGGTTTCACCCATTTTTTCTAACTATTTAATGACTTTCTATTGATTTTGGGCGAAATCTTCCTTTTTCTACTCATTTCGCCCTGGTTTTTCCGATTCTGTGGGTTATTCTGATTGATTTCACCTCTATTTCACCCATTCTACCCCATATTGAAGTATATTCCCGTAAAAACCGGACGAAATCCCTTTGTAATGTGCAGTTTTCGCCCATTCTGTTTCAAACTAAACGAATTGGGTTTACGTTACTTTTATTTTTGTGCGCTGCGCTGGCAATGTGGCATATGCTTGCTCTAAAATGACCCGTCTATGTTTTCCTAATTATTGCGAAAATTCATATTATTAAAAAAATTTGCATTTTCTGCTTGACAGCAAAGCCATTTTCCTTTAAAATAAATTTTGTTGTGAGACGCCCAGTTAGCTCAGTTGGTAGAGCAGAGGACTGAAAATCCTCGTGTCTCTGGTTCGATTCCGGAACTGGGCATTCGAGCAGAAATAACAGTTTCTGCTCGATAGTATTCAATTTCATACATCTTATGCGGGTGTAGTTCAATGGTAGAACACCAGCCTTCCAAGCTGGATACGTGGGTTCGATTCCCATCACCCGCTCTCTGTTACAGGTATTAAAACTGAGTTCCTAATGGAGCTCGTTTTTTTTAATATTTGCACCTGCTTTTCCGTTTTTACTTGAACAGCCCAACCAGTTTCTCCCAAAACGTTTCTTTTTTCTCTTCCGTGACAGTCTCTTCCTTTACTTCCTCTTTCTGGATTGCCGGTGTCTTAATGACAAACAGCACTGATTCAATGTTTGTATTTTTTCTGATACGAAGGATACTGTCTCCACATCTTTTCCTGTCATATCATCAATCGTATCCGAAATCTTATCTGAGATCTTTGTATCAAGATCCGCTGTCTCCGACTGGAATTCATCGGTGCCGTCACTCAGCTCTTTTGTGCCTTCCTTCATTTCTTTTGTTCCGTCCTTTAATGCTGCCGCTCCCTCTGCTAATGATTTGCTGCCGTTTTGCAATGTAAGCGTGTTGTCTGCAAGCTGTCCGGCTCCGCTCTGCAATGAAAGTGCTCCGTTTAAAAGACTCTCTGTTCCCGCAGGAAGTGTTCCTGCGCCATCTTTTAAACTCTGTGTTCCTTTTACCAGTTCCTGTGTTCCCTGATACAATGTGGCTGTTCCGTCTGCAAGATCTTTTGCGCCGCCTGTGATGCTTGCATAACCGGTTGTGATTTTATTTACAGCACTTGTGTAATCATTGATTCCGGTATTTCCGGTCGCTGCACACTGATACAGTGCGTTGGCTTCCTGATCGCCGTTTGCCGCAAGTTCACCAATCTTTGCCGTTACCGCATCATCTAACCAGGTCACATCTGTCACACCGTCGATTTCTCCTAACTTTTCCTTATAAGAAAGCGCCTCCGGCACCGTGACATTGTAGATCAGGACCCTTGCATTTGGGATGCCTCCGTCAAATTCGTCTTCCATGACATCGAGTGCCACCGTCGACGGGGAATCCTCCGGCAGATAAGAGTTCATATCATAGTTGACTGATACGAACTTCTGCGCCATCGCACAAATGACTGCTATTCCAATGAATACTGCAAAAATGATTTTACGATGACGGATCACCAATTCATAAAACTTTTCCACATGCTTTCTCCTTTTTCAAAAAACCTTTCAAACGTTTTCTACTGCTCTCCCTGTATCCTTTTTTCTGATCCCTGCTTTTTCAGTAGATTTTCATTTGTTTTATTTCTGACGGTTGTTTTATAATTGACAACTGTTCGTTTTCTGTATCATAATAACAAATCGTTTTTTTCAACGTACAATTGCAATGTATATGATAGTTATTTGACAAAAACAGAATAATTGTCTTTTATTTTTCGAAAGGACGGAATAATTATGGAAGAAAAAACAGATTTAAGAATCCGAAAACCCTACAAGGCACTGTGTGATGCCTTTGTAACTATTTTGGAGAAAAAAAGATTTGACGATCTGACTGTGAATGAGCTTTGTGATGAGGCAACGATCCGGCGCGCCACGTTCTATAAACATTTTGCAGACAAGCATGATTTCTTTTCTTTTTTTATCCGCCAAAAGCAGGATCAGTTCATCTCACAGGCAAAAGAGGAAACTCCCCCCAACGGAATTTATGCTTACACGCTCTACCTTACCCAAAGGTCCATACTCTATTTTAAGGAGCACGAATCACTGATCCAGAATATTTTAAAAAGCGACATGTCCGCCTCACCGCTTGATATTTTTAATGAAGAAATACACTCTAACATCTTAAGTAATCTGAAAGAACACCAACAACGCGGCTGCACCTTTTCCGTATCCCCGGAACTTCTCGCCTCATTTCTTTCCGGCGGCATTTTTTCCACGATCCGTAACTCCGTCTTGCAGCCGCAATTATTTAATACCGATACGATCATGGAAAATATGTCAAAAGTGCTGACCTGTTTAGAAACACTGACGGACCAGAGTACAGAAAATTTTTAGTTACTGCTCCCGCATATAGTGTAAACAGTAACATTTTTTAGAAAAACTTCACAAATTGGCACTTTTTTCATTTTTTTATATATGTTATGCTAGTGGAAATATGACAAATATTTAGAATTGGAGAAATACCATGGAAAAAAAGACAGATTTTAAAGCACTTTCGAACAAGGCAAAAGTTCAGTATATCTGGGACTATTACAAACTGCATATTTTATTTGGAGGTGTCATTGCTGCGATCGTGATTGGTCTGGGATATCATTTTATCACTTACCGCAAGCCGGTACTCAGCGTCATCATGATCAATGTCCAGACAACCAGTGAAAATGCCGAGGCTGCGTTTGACGAATTTTCTGATGCTGCCGGTTATGATAAAAAACAGCAGCCAATCGACGTTTCTGCAAATCTGCAGTTTTCCGATGATCCAAATGCAACAACGGACTACAACGACTACATGGTACTTTCCACGATGATCGGTGCCGGCGGCGAGGATCTGTTTTTCGGTACAGGAAATGTTTACACCGATTATGCCGAAGAAGGTGCGCTGATGGATCTGCGCACCTATGTTTCGGATGATGTGTTAGAAAAATATAAAGATCATCTGATCTACTCCACCGATGATGGCGAGTCAGAGTCCTATCCATGTGCGATCGAACTGACCGATAATCAGTGGATCCAGAAATATGGCATTTATGACAGCTGCTACTTTGGTGTTTTCAGCCGCTCCGAGCAGAAAGATTACTATACGAAATTTGCGGATTTCCTGCTGAACTACTAATTGGATTGGCAGGCACATTACTGCCTGCTCTGTCCGTAATCTCTTAAATCTGCCCGGCACAGCCTGACATATTATTTCACTATCACCACCGAATATCCCGGCATTGTCAGTGTTCCATCCTGGAGCACTGCCTCTTCTGTGCCCGTCAGCAGTACACCGCCAACTTCAAGATCACTTCCACTCTTTTCCCCGGCTGTGACACCGGATAAATCCACTTCCACACTCTCCGGCGCAAGGTTATAAACCAAAAGCAGTTCGGAATCGCTATACGTTTTCTTTATCACGCAGACTTTATCATCCGAAACGCTCTCCTCAAAAGTCACGGTTCCACGGGCTATTTCCGGGTACTCATTGCGGAGTTTTATCGTCTGTTTTACAAACTGGTAAATAGAGTTTCCATCTTTCTCCTGTGTTTCGAGCGCACCGTATTTCATTTTTATGGCATCCATATCAGCAGGTCCCTTGCACATTCCATCGTCTGCGCTATCTTCGCTCCAATACATCGGTGCACGCTTATTTTCATCCTTACCGGAACCCTTCATGCCCAGTTCCTCTCCATAATACAGAAAAGCACTTCCAGACATCAACAGATTCATTGCCTGCGCGATCTTTGTCTGTTTTTCACTGTCATCCCCAGAATAATAACCTGCGCCTCGTGCCATATCATGATTTGTGTAAAATGGTGCATCGATATAGCTGTCACTGTACTGGGAAAGATTATCCTGTAGATTTACCAACGCCTTTCCATAGGAAGATGCCGAACCATTTTTAAGCACGGAAGTGATCGTTCCGGTGCTGTCCGCAAAAGAAAAATCAAAACAGCTGTCAATACCACTCTCATAGTATTTTGCGTAGGTATTCTGATCCGTCCAGACCTCCGCCACGATATAGGCATCCTCTTTTTTCTCTTTTACCATGGAATGAAACCATGATAACACTTCCACATTTTTATCCACACTTCCGCTGTAATACTCTTTTGCCGCATCCAGGCGGAATCCGTCCACCCCCAGATCAAGCCAGAAGTCTACGATCTTGTCAAATTCATCACGGACTGCCTGACTGCCAAGGTTTAAATCCGGCATCTCGCTCCAGAACTGCGCCTCATAATACCAGTCTGTACCATCGAGCTTACTGTAACCGCCCTGCATTTCCTTAGAAAAATTATAGTAATCCACATAAGGACACTCCGACGCATCCGGCTCTGCTCCCTCCGGCAGGTTTTTCAGGTAATCTGCTGCCGTTTTAAACCATTCATGCTGGGAGGAAGTATGGTTCATGACAAGATCGATAATGACATTGATTCCCCTCTCATGGCATGCCGCAATCAGATTTTTAAAATCGTCCATCGTACCGTATTCCGGGTCAATATCACAGTAATCCGTCACATCATATTTATGGTAGGTTGTCGATGGCATGACCGGCATCAGCCAGATTCCGTTACATCCAAGATCCGTATCTGTCGCCGGATCACCGTCATTGATATAATCTAACTTTTCTGTCAGACCATTCAGATCCCCGATGCCGTCCCCGTCGCTGTCAAAAAAGCTGTACACAAACACCTCATACCAGGTACGGTAATTATCATCAATGATCTGTTCATCCCCGGTATTGACTTCCTGCATCAGAGAAAGGGCGGTCACTCCCCCCTCCTTCGTGTCAGCATCTGCATTTTCATCCTGCCTGGCAGAAGCTATGGCTTGACCCGCAGAACTTTCCGTCGCCATTCCATTCGAATTATCCACAGCATTCCCTGATGAAGCTGTCCCATTTCCACATCCCCCTGCGGAAACTATCAACATACCGGCTAAAACAGCCGCAATGATTCTCTTTTTCATCTCAGTCCTCATTTCTGCGCATATATGCCTGCGCTTTTTCAATTATGTTAAAGTCACAATAGTGCACCCAAGCTTCCTGATTGCACTATTTGACCTCAGCATCCTTCAACTACTCTATTAGAATAAAGAAGTCGCTTGCGACTCTTTCGCGCTCGAGCGGTGCTGTTTACAGCTA